>Ga0307517_10001606_pt1 | contig 37599 bp, 29 predicted proteins | sample 23_EM_MG_FD_194515 | JGI IMG/M metagenome (GOLD analysis project Ga0307517, IMG submission 194515) | Populus trichocarpa ectomycorrhiza microbial communities from riparian zone in the Pacific Northwest, United States - 23_EM | ecosystem: Host-associated > Plants > Roots > Unclassified | place...
GCGCGCCGCTGCTAACTAAATAGGACTAACAAACATGTGTGCGCAACTAGTGGTTTACCCTCAACGCCGTCCTATCTTCTCCACAACACTACTAGGGTGGTTGCCCGTACCCTACTACACTCAACAGCGATTCTCCCATAGGGCTTAAAGAAGCTACTCACTGCCGGACTCACCCTATATCCTATGACTCAGCTCCTCGTACTCCCTGTTTCTTACAACTCTCCAGGCCTTGAGCACCATGAACCAAAGTCAACATAGAAGGATTGGCATGCTGACCGGTCACTCCGGGTTTGCAGAAGGTTTTCCTACGCTCGAGCTAACCGAAGGTATGGTTACCAGCCCGAGCCATTTCCTATTATCTATAGTCACCAATCAAGCCACTTTGGCGCCCTCCCTCTTATCCCATAACGGTAGTGTATGAGTGCACAAAGAGCGATAGACTACGAGTGATCCAGCATGACTGTAGCCCCGCAAGTGCAGAAGACATCAAGGGCAACAATGGGCAAAGCAGTCTCCAAACGAGGCATTCTGCCTAGCTATCCCTTAGATTAAATCTGGCTCTCGTTGGGTGGAAATTTTTATGTTAAGTGTCTATTCTCCCAAGAAGTGTTGGCAAACATTGTTTCAAACTTCAGGGGAGCTTTCCATTATTCGGTGCGATACGCATACATAGGTGCAGCCACAGCCCCATAAGTAATCGCCTGGTTCAACAGAAAGGAGAGGGTGGGGGGGCCGATTGGGGATGCCGGAGGAGAGAACACCCCCCTTGCGGTCTCCCTCGCAGTTGACGGTGGTTCGGGGAAGTGCGTTCAACGATATCGAAGGTGTTAAGTTAATTCGTTATTGATGCTCCGATACGTTCGGGAGCGCGGCATGAGTCACCATACAATCCAGGAATATCACGGGGAGTTCTTTTGGTTTGTTGCATAGTTTGTAAGGAGCTTCTTTATGTTTGTGCCCCGCCTATCACCATGAAAGCATTTGGGGAAGTGGAGGCATACATAGAGGAACGGGGAGATGTGTGGAGGAGATGGAAGTGTGTGGTGATAAGGAGAGTGATTAAGCTACGCTCATTATGTTAGTATACACTTTTGTTATTTCTTTTGGTGTTCGAGGGGGGGACCAGATCAGGAGAGTGATAGCCGAGTTTATGATCACCTTTCTTGCCCCTCTAATATACTGTGTAATTCGTTAGTCGCACCACTGCGCCGATTTACAGCCTCCCCTTTTGCTATTTACTAGGAAAGGGCGCATGTCGGGTCTCGTACTTTTATAAGCCTTTCCCTCAAGGCTGGAGAGAAAGAGCAGCTGAGGAGTCCAGGTCTATGTCAATGTACTGGCTAAACCAGGAAGCACAAAGTTCTGGATAAAGGGCCACTTTATTTCCACCACTTATCCTGAGCTTCACATAGTTCAGGATCTGCTGCGTGCCTTACTCGCAGAAGACAATAGGGCGGGGCAATCAGAACTTAGGGTGCTTTACAGTTTAATCCCTGAACTTTTATGTCTGGCTTGTCAGAAATATGCTTACAAAAACCGGTCCCTTTGCGAAGCCAATTTCCTGCACTATTATTATGATAGTATTATCATAATAATAATATTATTATTATTATCGTACGATACCTAGATTTAATAATATGGAGCCCCTGTGCTCATCTACTAATCTAAATAATAGCCTACCACCTTAGGGTTCAGGGAAACACATATTTAGTCATATGATATCTATGCTTTTTCTCTAGCCCGTGGGCCTTCATAGACCGGGATGAGCTTTAGCGAACCCAGCCCGCCCACGATGAGCACTTCTCAGATCACACACTCCTGTGGAGTTGTGGTATGATATGAGTGAGTTGATGGCCGGCAAGGGGGCCCTTATAGTATAATAATATTTCATATTATTGCACTACTAATAGGACAATAATAGCAATAAATACACACGGATTTCCTAGCCCAGCGCAGCCTACCAAATCGCACGGCAATGAAAGTTAAACCCCGGTATCAAATAATGAAAGCGCATGCAAGGAACTATATACCATCTTATAACCATGAGACAATACCACAGGCGGTGGCCTGTATCCAACCCCACTACGACGTTCCATCTATGCAGAACAAAGTGTTGCGAACTGTAAATGGAAAGGCAGCCCGAACCCTGTTGTTTACTTGATATTCACTGAGCCCTAATGCTGGCTCCATTGCAGTGAGCACTACTAAGACGCCCACTAACTCAATGTGTATTTGCCGATAAATCAACAAGCAGTTCCCCGAGCTCTCCGCCCTTTATCGACCTGTTCCCGTCGTCTTTCTTCGTCCTCCTGGACCTGCCTCCCCGCCCTTTCCTACCCACATCTACAAGCTCTTGCATAAACCCATCTTGGGCTATGAAGGGCCTATTGGGGTTAAACCCTCCAGTTTCTTGTTTTGGTGTCCTTCCGCCAGTCCAGACTTCACCAGCATGGTCACTTACGGGATCATATTCCCGTAACCGTCGCCAAGACATCGTCTCTTCGAAGAGTGACTCGCAGCGTTGGGTGGCCCTATCTAGGCTAGGTAGCGTGAAGCCAGTAAAGGCAGCAACACCGAGGACTTGGCTCCAATCCCGATTCTTTACCGCTAACATACGCTTTTCGGCGTTCAGCTTTGAGGTGGCAGGCGAGCTGTGGGAAGGTCGTCGGCGGCCGCGGCGGGGCATCTCTGAACTCCCGCCGTACCCTGGGGTTTCGCTCTTGTATTCGGCTCCTTCTTCTCTCTTCAAAACGCCTGGTGAGTCGTTCTTCTTAACCTTCCTCTCTTTCGCGGTATTAGGAGTTGACTGCCCATTTGAATCAGTCCCCTCCTCCACTTCGCTAGATAAGGTTTTCACCATACTCCTAACATAAGGCTCTCGTTCAAAATAGAGGCCTGTCAATAGCCCATCAAGCTTAGAAATAATATTTCTAACCACCGGCTTCAGCATGCTCTCCGAGAGTTCATCGTCAACCGACGGCTCCAGCCCCTCTTGTTTCCTGCGCCCTATCTTCTCCTTCGAAGTTCTGAGGAACGCTGCCATGAGGGTACTTTCAAGCATTTGCGATGGCTCTGGCTCCCTCCTATCTTTCTCGGCATAAGTGGCTTTGTCATCGTGATAATACTTCCTAGGCCCGGATTTTAATAGCCCCACGGCCGCATATGTGTGGTCAGCTTCCCGGGGAACAGTCTCGGGAGGAAGGGGCCAGGCGGTCCAGTGAGGGGTGATGAATGGGCCTGCAAGCTGTCTTTCTTCGGCGCCTGGCCCCTCGGCGAGTTTTCGACGTTTGTTGGGTTGTCTGTAAGGTGTAGAGGCTGAACGCTGTTGACGATTTATAAGATGGGCGGAATAGAGATGTTGTGAAAGAGAGAGATGGTGTTCTTGTTCGAGGCTGGCCAAAAGCGCTTGATACGGCCTGACTGAGGTTGCGGTGTCTCCTTTATCGCCCCAACGGTGAACACTGTCGGTATCTGAACCCTCGTCTTCTTCCTCCGATGCATAAGCAACAGGTTCCAGGGAGCAGGCGTTCTCTCGCGCCAATTGCCGGTCTGGACTTTGACTCCCAGTCTGATCTTGCTGTTCATGCGCCCCTTCGTCTTCATCGTCACCATCAAAATTCGGGCTGGAGGGACCGAAAATCGAGAATGGTCTAGAGCGGGACATGGTTGTTTTTCTTGTGGGGGAGAAGAGAGTTGAGACGTGGGGGAGGAGTGGTTTAACGCGACCTTCAGTCTCAACCGTTGCCGTAACAACGCACCAAGCCTTCAGAGCCGCATTTCACCAAGAACACGTGCTGTTGGCTCTGGTACTCGAGGCGAGGCACGACATTGGACAATGCAAATCGGCGTCCAACTCCAAAATTTAATATGGCTGACTTCAAAAACCCCCAGCCCAAGAACCACAGCTCCTAAGCCCAAAGTTTCCGTAAAAGTGTTTACCTTGCGATTGTATAGGAAAATGAAGCATCTAAAGGAATTTTCAACTATCATAGCCCCGAGGCTAGGGTTATTCGCCAGCTACCATCTTTGGCTAAGAAGGTAAGGTTCTTCCCAACGCTCTCCATTTGTTCGTTTAGGTATAAGAAGAACACAAAGTGTTGGTATCACAGCACGGGAACTGAACTTCCCAGGAATATTAGAGTAGGACACACAAAATGGGTTCAGACTATGTATTCTCTCTTCTAATCGTCCTCCTTTTTAGAACCGTTACTTCCCTAAGTATTATACATCTACTTATCTAATGCTACATACAGCACAGTATCTCCATCGCCACACCTACTTTATGCGAGCATCGTGAATGTGGTTGAGGGCTCGAAGAGCCAATTGCAGGTCATGAATCCTCACTCATCAAATTAAATCCTTGCCACCAGAGCATTAGGAATCGGTCGGATGATAGCAGCTCATCACTCCTGCCACTAAATGTCACACCAGATATGTCTCGATAAATGGCTTTGCTCCAAAGACTGGTTTTCATATCCCCCTTCTGAGAGCTGAGAGGACTACTAATATGCTCGGGAGAGCATTTTTAGTAGACTCTTCCTACGAGGTAGGCGTGTTGGTATTGTCGCTGTCAACCAAGTTAGATGAGCCGCCTGGGCCGCTTGGGGCCCACCTCGCACAGCTTTTTTCGCTAATGCAGGGACAGAGGCTTAGAAGTTCCTGGGGGAAGTTCGCTATATGGTGATTGTGGTATTATGAGTATGAAGATATACTAAATTCTAATAGTACAAGCACAAGCACTCGCGCTTATGTTTGCGTATACTGTAATTATGTTCCGCACAATCGGAGGGGTACCCAATCCCCGGTCTCGCATTATGGTGGTGGTCATCCGAGAGCAGGGCTATGATTCGGGGTGAAAGCGCTGGGCGTTAGGTGTCTATTGCAAAGTGACTAGATGTGCTTTGGGGAGGGTGGGATAGCATGCTTAGAGGGCAAACTGCTGAAGGGGGTCCAGGTGGCTTGAGTATAGTATGCTAGCCCGGCAGAAGCATGGGTCGTTGGGTGGATCTTTCACGCTGTTATAATGATAGGCGTTTTAACAACTTATGCCTCACGCGTTTCAATTAGTTGGATTACATTGTAGTTGTGCCTCTTATGGGAAAATTGACCTATAAATTTCGTGATGCTGGTGATACCTGATGCTGAAGAATATGGGCAGCGAATATTATACAGTAGAAAGGAAACCCCCTACAAGTAGTATGGTGCCAGCACCTTAGAACCAAGCCTCAGCGCCACCCACCCGCAGCGCACAGCCACATTTTTTGCCAAGCTGCCCGCCACTGGTTGGTCCTCAACCCCATACTCAACTAACTGACAAGCTTCACTAACACCATGCGGAGCTCAGACGTTTAAGCTTCCACACATCACCTGAATTGACTTCCACCCCCCGAAGTGATTGGTCTCGTTTCTAGCTTTCCTAGGGGCTAAGGTAAGCTCATTTTTGTGCCTTCCTCCACCGTGCTCCGCAGATAATCGTTTACTGACTTCAACTCAAATGCGGTAGCTACAACGATGTCCACACAAGGTCGCAGTGCAAGACGGATACCATCCCTCCCCCTGACAGATGCCTCTACTTTAGCTTCATCCTCAACGCTCGCTGGCTCCATATACCCGCCTTCGCACATCGCCCCCTCCTCTGCCGGCTCCCACTCAACTCCCTCCTCATGGGGCCGTGGAACACAAATGTCTAGGAGGTCTGGAGGATTTTTGCTTGATGGCAGCGGTGTAGGAAGTTTGGAAAGCGGAAGGTATTCAACAAATCCCGAGCGCGAGCGTGGTCATCGGGAGAGAGGCGTCGGATACGAAAGAGAGCGTTCAACGCAGAGCAACAATTACCCAGAATCGAGCACTGCTCATTCACGACCTCAGAGCAGACGGGAGACAGAGGGACGGGACACGGTAGATTTATCGGAATTTCCGACACACAGTTCCGAAGCCGGCCCAGCAAGAATTATCTCCCTCGCTCTGGGGCTTAGCGAAACGAGACGAAGAGGCGCAAATCTGCGAAGCGTGTCCAGCAGTAGACGTTTACCTGACATCCTGGATGAGAGGGAAACTAGCAACGATATTTGGAACGGGCGGGGGCTAGGGCCAAGATCTCAAGCAGGAAGTCATGTGGATTTTGCGAATGTTGGAGGAAAGGCTCACGCAGCCTCACCTGCGAGCTTTCTTGGTACCGATGCTAATGGGCGGTCCGTTTCTGCTGGCACGCCCAGCGCCCTTGGACGTCAATTGCCTCCGCTAAACCCTTCGATAACCTCTCCCCCGCCGCCGGCGGGTGGCGCTACTGGCAAGCAAAGCTTCTCGCCGGTTTCACCTCTACCTTTACCGCCGCCTACAGCTCCATATCAGCAATTGCAGTCAAAGCGTAGTGCTTTGGCTCAACACCAACAGCAGCTGAGAGAATTCAGAGAGCAATATCAACCCACCGAAGCTACACTTCAGAGAGCTCTCAAAGCAAAACAGCAGTTAGAGCTTTCGTCACTATATAAGAGGCTTCTCACGATATATCCAACGCAAGACCTTTTGCTTTCGGGCAGCTCCACCCATGGTACACCAAACAAAGGGGATACTACGGGATCGTATTCCTGTGAGAGAATCTACAACCCGTTGATGGCAATCAGAAATAAGAGATTCAGAAACCGTGAGAGAATTAAGCTAGAGCTGTCATCATGGGACGACCCAGGTGCTGTTGAGCAGTGGATCGAGGACCTCGCGGTAGCTATCCATGAGCACCTGGAAGATGGCAAAATTGGTCTCCCAAGGCTTCCCCCTCCGCCGCACCCCAGCGGCAAAGTGGACGAAAAGAAAAGGGCACGGGTGGACTGGGTTATTAGCCCTCAAGAGCTGCTGGCTGATTTTTATTGGATGGAGGAATCGGAGAGGCTTTGCATAGAGCAAACGCAGCGGGCAGGAGGTAAAATCGAAGAAAAGAAGCAAGAAGGATGGAGAGAAAGCCATTTGAGCTTGAAGGGTTTGATTGATAGGGAGGAGAGAAGAGCAAGAAGTCCTTCTCAGGTTAGAAAGAGGAGTATCCGTGATCTGGATGATATAGAGAGCAGCGATGATATTGCAAGAGACGTAGGTGATAGCTCGAAGAAGCGGTCGAAACCCGTTTTTATGGAGCGAGGACCCTCTTTACAGTCTGGTATACAGCTAGAAGATGACGTGGGATACCACAGCGCATATTCATCTCAGGACAGTAGCCACAGCGACGAGAGTGAGGGGATTTACGGTAACGAAATGTCCGGGGCAGGGATTGATGGTGATATTGATCAAAAAGCGGAGAAAAGACACAGTAAAAGAAAAAAGCTGGGAAAGATTATTACGGGTACTAAGCCCGGCCGGAGAAAGAAGGCGAAAAAGAAGAGGATCAGTGACACCCACGTTCTAAGTCCGGAGGAAAAGCGGAGACGGCAAGAACAAGAGGAGATGGAATGGATGGTGGAGATGGGGGACAGGCTCCCAGGTCCCAGGAGAAGCTATTCTGGAGACGAAGATGCCGATCCCGCCACTGCTTTGGCGCTAGCAAGAGCTGCTGCTGATCAAACCGCCGGTGTGAGAAATGTCGGGACGGGGGTAAGTTTACCGACCACACTCGGCGGGAGCCGAAGTAGCCTAGAGCCCTTTGGCCCTACGGGAGTGCCATTAGGCAGGAGAAGCCTTGATTTCGGAGAAATCGTTGTGCCCAGCATCGCGATTTCATTAAGTCCACCAAGGGTAACTTCTAGGGGGGAGGATGAGGATATGGACTTAAGAGGGAGGACTAAAAAGAAAGACGAAATGGAAGGAACAAGGGATGAGAAGAGGAAAGCCAGCCCTACGAAGAGGTTACTCGAGAAGAGTATGGAAGCTATGGGGCGAGAGAGGGAGTCAAGCTATGATGATAGGCGCAAAGAGAGCATGGATAGTGATAATGGAAGGAAACTGAAAGACAAGGATGGGTCGACAATGGGTAGAGTCAAGAGCAGGGTTGAAAAGATCAGAAGCGAGGTTGCTAAAGTTGAAGACTTTATCTGGAGGAGAGATGCAGAAAAGGGCGGTTCGGCCTTGTCAAGCCCTACTGGGTCAATCTTTGCGGAGGCGGAGAGTTCAGGCTATAGAAGCGAAGATGACCGGGGAAAACTTGCGAGGGAAAGCACATTCTCTGTATCGGAAGCTGAGGATGAGGGCCGGGGGTCTAGGGGCAAACGCGGGAGGTCGCCACTGGAAGCTCTTGAAGGGCGTGCTCTTAGACCCTCAAGATTCGGCAGCCATTCCTCAACATCGGCATTACCAACCATCTCTAAGATAGGCATCAGAGACGGTTATACAGAAGTGTCGTCAGACGAGGAGGGAAGGAGGCATAGAAACCAAAAACTTAAAGCCAACCTAGAGCCAGCCCGGTCACATATCTCACGAGACCCATCGCCGGCACGAGCAGTCAATATCAAATCAATCGGTGATAGAAATGGAGTGAAAGGTGGAGCGATAGCTCAAAGAAGCAACGAGAGCAATGACCCAAGACTAGAAAGAAGGCTCCCGATCATTCGGAATAGTGATGGTAAGGAGACGGCTATAAGCAAACAGGAGCTGATCAGGGCAAGAGCATATCTACTGGCTTCTGGGGTGGTTGCTCGGGGGATTACTTCCAGGAGGGCTGGAGCAAATATCCCGGGTAGAATTTCGAATAACAACGATGGTGTTGGAATCGTGGTACTGGCCAAACAACACATGCATTCCACTGATGTCGTCTCTCGCGAGATCACCAGCGCGGAAGAGGAGTTCGTCGAGAAATCCAGGGTGTTTACCACCTCCACGGTCGTGGAACTTAAGGGACTAGTTGATAACATCAAGTATGAAATTGAGACTAGACTTGCGACTATGCTTGGGGAGGTTGCCGATGGAGCCGATGAGCTCAATGGGGAGTTGACTACCAAGTGCACATTGGCGGTGAAAGCAGTAAACGACGATTTGTCGAATGTGATGAGGAGGAAGCGAAGGAAGTTTAGATGGATCAGGAGGGCCGGATACGTGATGCTCGAGTGGGTGGTATTGGGAGTTATGTGGTGGGCCTGGCTGGTAGTTGTCATCGTCCGACTTTTGAGGGTTATGGTCACTGGGGTAGTCCGTGGAGTTCGTTGGATACTATGGATTTGACGTTTCTTCCTTTCCCTCTTCCGCGTTTTTTTATTTTTTTTCTCGTTCTTCATTTCGTTTTCCCCATGGGAGCGAGGCGTTGGGATAGTGCATTTCCCCTCATTCCTGATTTCTATTATCCCCAATGGTGGTTTTTTCCTCATTGATCGGCAATAGGTCGTCTGTTGCTTTTATTTCTTATTTGGTATCGGTGTTCTGCGGGCATGTTCGCTGCTAGTCTTTTCTATACAGATTTGCGCTCGAACAGCTTCTTATATATCTGAACGCGGCGAAAAACCAGCGACAGAAAACTTCAAAGTCAGAACCACTCCTAACCAATTACCTCTGCTAGGTTACCTGCAGTAGTTACCTCGCTTGTATTTACTCAAGTGAACATAACTCGACACTCGAAACGGTTTCCCCAAACCTCTCGAATAGGATACACGCGCTTCCTACTATAAAGGTGAGGTTTCTATGGGAGCAACAACCACACAGGTCCAAAAATATCATGGTCGACTACAAAGGATAGGTTGGACTACATGAGATTTTAAGAATACATAAAGAATTGGGGAACCCGCAAATTCAAATCCGACCTCCAGGGTTTAACACTTTGTCACTAGCTGATCGGGGAAGACTTATGCTAGGATGGTGCCGGTCAACCAAAACCTGCTACGGTATCCACCCAAAGCTCCCGGTAAATTAGTGCATGCCGAATTACTGGCAGTCAAGAGGGAACTTTAAAAATAATTCCTCTGGTAACTCTGCAGAGAATCTCCTGGCTCTAACTATCGGTATAACACAATCATCACTTCGTGCGTGACCTTATGTGAAATCAAAAGCCATAGACCAGTTCTAATCTACTGCTTAAATAATTTTGCTGGGGGAAATTTTATTATACATACCTTGCCAAGAAGAGACTGTTCACAATTTAGAGATTTTGGATCAGCTAGCCCCGGGAGCAAGTTTTGGTTCCCCAGAACTATCATGCGAACTCCAGCGAATGCCGGTACTCGAGTACCGTATGGTGACAGTCTTGGGAGAAAGGTGTGCAAGCCACATATGATAATTTATCCATCAGCCACGCGCCACGCATCACCACCCCTCTCTGCTGAAACCCGAAGAGGTTCGATTGACGAGTAAATACACCAAACTGTCCTCAGAGAGAAGAATAAAATTAAAAAAAGAGCGCACGCCCGCGTACTCAACTGCCATCATCTCTAGTGCATCGGGGACCTTTTGGTAAAAAAATTTCCCCGCCTCCACTCGCACTTAGTCTTGCCGCCCCCCCCCCATCTTGTTCTTCACCATCCCACCAGCTTAGTTCCTACCATCTCTCCGCTCCTAGGAGATTTCCCCCGCTCTTTCACCCCCCTTTCGCCACACAAAATGCCCCTCCATGGACTGCAGCACCAGTCGCGGTCTCACTCGAATACGCACACCCCCGAAACACCCGGAGCAGGATCCGCGCTAATTCAAGCTGCTCAGACTCTGACTGGAATTGGTCAACCAAATGCTGCCTCGTCTGCAATTAGCCAACAACAACCGCAGCAGCACCTACAGCAACCCGGCGGTAGCGGCGGCGGTAGCCTCCGTGTACAAACATCACAAAGCAATCTCACTTCTAATAGTGGTCCAGGCAGTGGAGTAACACCTATATACTCTGGGTCCACAGTCTCTGGGGGTGCTCTCTCTAGTGCCTCTACAACTGGGTTGAGTTTTAGCAACAGGGACCCGCCATCGTCATCCCTTGATCAGCAGAAGAAACCCACAAACTTGGCTTTTCAATTGCCGTCCCCAACGAAGGGCGGCAACCAAGGGGACCTTTACAATTCTCCTCAAGAACTACACTATCCGCATCATCCAAGCGATCCCACCCAAGCCCCACAGCTCTCTTCCTCTGGCCCTTCCTCTCAGCATCAGCCACAACAGCAGCAATACCAGGCATATCATTCCTCTCAGCCTCCGTCCAATACCAGCTCAAGGCCCCAACCGCACACAACCGCAACTGCACCAGGTTCAGTTCCGAGAATTAACGATCCATTGCAACAGCAGCAGCCCACAATGCATCGAACGGGCACCACAAATTCATCGCTCAGTCACTCCTCCTCCAAGTATTCCCCGCAACTGAACACTTCTTCATCTTCGGCTTCGAACAGAGACAACTCGGCCGTATCCGCCGGGGGGGACCCCGGTCGGAAATACACTCACCCTGGAGCTCTCACACCGACTTATCCATCGGCATCACAGCATTCATCGTCGCATTCTCATTCTGGCGCTGCACATCTAGGTATGGGCTTGTCGGGGCTTACCTCTCCGGCGACTTCAACGCGGGAACGAGAAGAGAATGCGGTTGGAGCTGTGGGAAATGGGAAATGGATGAGTCCTTGGAGCCTTTATGCATTGGATTGGTGTAAAGGGCAGCCTACAAATGGGGGGTATGGAAGGGTCGCGATTGGGAGTTACGCGGAGGACAGCCACAATTATGTGAGTCTCTCCTCTTCCTTATTGGCCTCGAGACTTTTGCTAGCAGGGGAGCTGGTGCCATCTTCGCCTAACCTCATTTTGGGCTTGACGTGGATGTTCGAGTTCTGCGTCTTAGAATAGTCTAGGTTGCGCGGAGGGATACTCCCCTGCTACGGTCAATCATGGAGTTTTGGCGGGGTGGCTTGAGCAATACTTGCCGGATGATCTTGCTGACTCGAGGTAGATACAAATTCTTGACACTCGACTTGCTTCGGTCCCTGGCACACATTCAGATACCCCTCCACCCGCTCCAACTCTCGAATTTCCCAAAGTGGCTGAAGCCTCACACACTTACCCCATAACACGAATTTTGTGGGAGCCTGCCGGTTCAACAAAAGCGTCGACCGAACTTCTAGCTACCTCTGGTGACCACCTTCGCTTGTGGTCACTCCCGAATAACCCATCAACAGGTTCTTCTAACTCGACGACTCCACAAGGGAATTCCATCACTCGGTCCAGCACTTTCCACACACAACCCATCCAGAAGCTAACCCCTCTAGCTCTTCTATCTAACAGCAAGTCTACTGATTTTACCGCCCCTCTTACTTCTTTGGACTGGAATCCTCTCTCACCCTCCTTGATTATTACTAGCAGCATTGATACCACTTGCACTATTTGGGACATCCCAACCCTTACCGCAAAAACCCAATTAATCGCTCACGACAAGGAAGTTTTCGATGTAAGATTCATGAGTGGCTCTATAGACGTATTCGCGAGTTGTGGTGCCGATGGGAGTGTCCGGATGTTTGATCTGAGGAGTCTGGAGCACAGCACAATTATATACGAGCCTGGAGCAGGTAAGGGTTCAGGAGCAGATACCAACACCAGCTCCAAGGAAGATGGAGGATCACCGGTCGGTGGTGCCGGAGCAAGCCCCCCACCCTTGTTACGATTAGCAGGTTTGAACCTTTCCTCACACCTTAGTAGTATATCCTAACACCACCATAGCGTCGCCACACGATCAACACCTCATCGCAACCTTCTCACAAGATTCAAACGTAGTACGAATACTGGACGTCCGTCAGCCAGGCCAGGCCCTCATCGAACTGAAAGGTCACACAGGCAGCGTAAACTGCATAGAATGGAACCCGACAAAACGAGGGATCATTGCAGGAGGAGCAGACGACAGCCTAGTCCTGATTTGGGACCTAGTCAACAACACGACCTCGCAATCCACGGGATCTAACGGTACCAGCGTAACACAGGAGAAGATCCCTGTGGCGTCGTGGAAGTGCGATTATGAAGTGAATAATATCAGCTGGAGTCCGACGGGTGCGGGCGCTAGTGGTGGGGGAGGGGGGGTTGGAGATTGGTTGGGGGTACTTGGCGGAAGGAGTATTTGGGGAGTTAAAGTATAGTTGTTTTTTTTGTTGCCCGTTTGTTCATGTGAATTACGCAGTGTTTTTATGATATCAAAATTTTATCTCTTTTCTTTTTCTAACCTTTCGAGCTGTGGGGTTCGAGTAGTTTTTCAACATCAAATTTCCCCTTTTTTCTTTTATCTGCCTACTTTCCGTTTTCATCAGCATGGGATGCTTTTGTTTGGGGGGTAATTTGTCCTTTGTCTTTCCTCTTTATGATTGTCGTGTGCGTGCGTGCCGGATGTGAGGACCAAGCCATCTTTGAAAAAGAGATTGGGATGTTTCATAATCCGCTCTCCTTGTCGCCGTTTTCTAGATTCCCATTGCTATGAAGTACACCGAGATCTCTAGCCTAGAGTAGCTGTGGGAAGTTATTACTTATTCAGAAAACTGGTACATTATATCATAATATTATGTTTTCTCCTAGCCACCAAGTAGCTCACTTAACCAAAAGAAATAGGTACCTCATGATTGCGACATCCCAGTGGCAAGGGTTTAACCCACCCAATCACCCTATACTCGTGTCGCCGGACCGCAGCTGCATTTCTTTCTTCCGGTAAAGGTATGTGAACACCAAAGCAAACCTAGTCCCTTCGTAGGCAAGGCCATCATCACCCTGACTAGTTCGAATATCACCTGTTAAAGGAACAGGCTCACTCCTAGAAAGCTGACCTAGCTAACTAATGAACTTAGCCTTCCCTCAATTGAAGGTAAACCCCCGTTTATACCCCTGGGAGTTAGGAGGTAGAGCGAAACCAGTGACCGAAGGTAATTAATGGATTGCATTGCCCACTGTAATGCCTAAACTGCCCACTTGTTCCACGGCACTCCTAACTTCCGTAATACTATCCTGTGTTAAATCTACGGATGTGCAATGGATCAACTTCTATAAGTTCTGCAGGGTGGCCTGGGATACCAGCCTACCTGTCAGATATTTGGATTACACTTTCTGAGGGCTCGGAACCTTTTTACGTCTTGGGGTCCTACATCCTCATCGGTGTCTCACACGGGTACATGTAACTCCAAATAATTGAACATACTGATGGAAGCATAAGCAGATAATTCTACTCGGTAGCTGGTATTGCTTATTTTTCTTAACCGCTAGGAGGTCATAGTGGGAAAAAAAAAGTGTTTTACGGGTAAGTTAGGGTGGCTGGGCCAATTGTGGTTCTGGGTTTGACCCACCGGGCCTTATATTGTACTTGTACTATGCATTGCTACTCGAGGCCACAGACTCGGACCTACCGTAATTTCAGACTTCAACCTGCGATCCAAATTCCCCACGCCGCATTGCTAGATTAAAGATATAGCACAACAGACGGAGTCTTGGTCTTACTCGGTCTTTTGTGTCCCCAAGACTTACGTGATGGAGTGAAGGTATAATAGGAGAGCTAGGTAGAGGGATGCTTCTGTGAGGGGGATTAAATAGGAGCTGCAAACATGTAGCAGAGTATCCTTAGGGTCTCAAAACAGTGTAGACTAGAGAGACAAGTCTGAGTGCTACAGGGAATGTACCTCCAGCCTGAATCCACTGGGGGTACTGGGCTAATTTCCAACTTGAAAGGGCCATCATGTCCGAAGACTTCTCGTGGTCAGCATAAGGGTGGACACTGCTCCCAGAGGTATCATGCAAAACCTAAATTTTTGCTCCCACTGTTCCGGTGGTTACAGGCAGTATTGAGGAGATCAGAGAGCTGAATCGGTGAACCACTCCTGCGGAATTGGGCTGGAGGTACACGAGCTGTGACTCAAAACATGGCCCTCTGTTCTAGCGGTATAATAATATGTTGGGTATGATAGCAGTTCTCCGGCATCTACATTCCCAAACAGGTTACCCCGTGCTTTGTCAATTTGTAACTGCTGTCCTCTGGGAATCATCGTAGCTCAATCGGTTTACCGTAGCGGTAGCTTCCGTCCCCAAAACAGCAATAGGGACTGATTGATTAAAACAATTCGGAGTGCAAACCGGGTATAGTAGAGGCTTTGAATGATCCACTCAGCCCCGCTACAAGTTTATGTGATCTAGCCCACAGTCATGAGTTCTATGATTGGGGGGGTGATAGGGGAAAGCTTGATTTTATTCTTCCCGAGTCTCGATCGCTTTATGCTACTGGAGCCTTATCAAAAGTACCTGTAGAAGCTAATCATTCCGAGCGCTCCCCAAGCGGCGAAAGGCGAGAACCTTCAAATATTAATCAATAAATGCCCAATCACATAAGGAAGGCAACACAGGGGTAAGTTAGAATACCAACACTGATTCTTGGTTGTACGATATGAAAGTCCTGTATAAGTTAGGCTCTGCAAATACAAAGCTAGCCATCTCAGTAACATTTCTGACCCTTCTTCCATGTCCAATATTCTATTGCAACCAGGGGCTAATCCACCAAGAAAGTGCTATTGAGATTAGGTAGCTACTCCAGAATAAAAAATATAATGCCGAAGATCACTGCGGCTCGCTTTATCTACTTGAAATAGTCGTTATAATACCTGTAGTAAACATGCTTGCTGGGTTTATTCCTGCTGGTGTCTAACCTAAAAGAGAGCTCTTGAAATTGTGATGCTGTAGTACTACTAGTAGAAGTTGGGGGTTTGAGAACAACAGAAGGCTGTTTGGTTTATCCACCATTCATTGCTTGCTTGCTGCTCTCCCGTTCTTCTTCTTCTCGGGCGGTACAAGTATTGGGCAGGCCTAACGGAGAAAATGCTAGGAACACGGTAATAGAGGAGGGGGATCATTATCCATAAAACCTATATTTATGTTTTTGGAAAGACGTAGTAAGGGAGGTGGGAGAGATTTGTCCCATTATGCAGCTTTGGGAAAACTTCCGCACATTCATGAGTGCCTTGAGTGCACGTACTGTACATAGCAAGTACTTCTCCCGGTATGTTAGTTTCTGGGGGGGGGGGGGGGGGTGCTGGGGTGTGATTTGGAAGTATAGTGCACTATAGCCCAGCTATGATCTAGAGAAAGAAACTCTGGTTTTTCAAATAGAAAGCTACCCGCCAATCGAGGTATGTAGGAGAACGGGACCCCCGGTCAAAGTAGTCTTGAGAGGTGGGAAAAAAATCCACCTCGCAAAAGAATAACTTGATTCAACCGGGAATCGAACCCGGGTCGGGCGCACCTTGCTCCAGTGGCAAGCGCCCATGATACCTCTACACCATTGAATCATTGCAAGAAACAATTCTTTTACATACATAAACCACCTTTCTTGGCACCAATTCAATTTGCCAAGGATTGAACCACCCGAAAGGACCATTCAAGTCAAGAGCTGGTATGGGTAAATTAAGCCACCTTTTACTCCCCAAAGAAACATAGCCTGGATGTTTACTACCAGCCTTCCGTCTTACCTCCTTATCGCAATTGTGGAAGATTAGAAAAGGCTTCTACAGCCGCACAATCTTGGAATTGAGCTCTCAAGAAACTCATTGGCTACAACGAAGCCATAGGGTAAGCTATTCGTCCTAGGCAAGAAGTATTCGATAACAGGGATTTATAAAATATGCGATGAAATCCGCGCGTATCTGATTCACGACCCCTCATATCGAATACATCTCCCCAGGGGCCAGTACTTACCTGCAGTATCACACAGGGCTTCAAATAAAGAGCGGTTCTATAGGTCTAGCTAATAACCAATAACAGAGAGTGAAAATTGATCAATTGAATAGCCGCCGGGGGGAGAATAAAGCTGCCCACACTACGATAAAAACTTTTGTGATCCGTTATCTCCGGCACTCCTCAAACCTCGAGGTACAGGGACAAAGGGCCTTGGGAAGGGTCAGTGCTTTCCTGTCACAGTATAAGATCAGCCCAGCCTTCGGGACGTGTTGGATCCCATCAACTGGTATATGCACTTCTGTTCACTTATCAAGCTAAGCCTATCCTGGGAGGACGGAGATAACGGATCTCAAGGGGTTTCAAGGTACTTGAAAAACTAGAATGACCGCAAGAACCTCGCTCGGGCCTTAGAGTTGCCCCTCCTAGCAAGATCTACTGTATGAAATCTCTCCCTGCCCGGCCTCACCGAGGGTTGGGGGGGAATCTCCTCCCTCTGTTTCCCCCCTAATCCAGAAGGGGAAAACTCGGGATGTCCTGGCATGATTCTGAATCATGTCAGCTTTTACGGTAAATAGCTCCCATATCTGTATCAAGTGCCGGTACAGGTAAGATATCTAACCAACTTCTCTTTGCAACTCATTCCTTACGAGCCATTCGCAATAGTTGGCAAGAGTGGGTGGGGTATTTTATTTTTTATCTGACCTTTTTGTTACTGTATTCAACCAGTTGGGATCAAGAGTGGAGGGTTTCCAGACCCCGGACCCTTGATCCCTGACCCTCCTCTTTTTTCACAGCGCTTCGTTTGTGCTACACTGATGGGAGAACCCATTGGAACATAAACTGAGTTTTTGTGGCATTTGGGGTTATGGGGTTGCCAAAAGTTGGGACTAATATATTTGTTTCCCGTGGAAAAGTGGGGTAGATATTTCGCAGGGGTCATCTGGGTGCGGTACATAAAGACAGGGGGCACGCTTCGACGTTTCCCCCCTCCCTTCCTTGCCTCTCTCCCCGCTCCATTGCTCTCGCTTTTCTCACTTCCCTGTAGTAAGCGTGAGGCAGCTGGTTGTTGGCTGCCAATGAATCACGAGAGGTCACTCGTACTTTAGAGCCCTCCAATGGCGGATTCACAGGGAAGTGACTTAGGGGCATGCGGTGCCCCTGTGGGGGGATGTCCAGCTCGAAACGGATTCCGGTTCGTAGAGGAGTTTTGTTTCCTTTTTTTTTGCCCTTACCTAAGCGGCCATCAATCAACGTGCAAGATCCGTTTGTACGTTGTGTCGCGGAACCGGGATCTTCCTCGTCGACCTCCCGGTTTTCGCTTACTCACCCTCGTGCGACTCCCACAAATGGCCTACAACATGGATGCAAGGGCATGTGTACAAGTATGTGTAATTTCTTGTGCTTGGGGAAAGCCGGGACAAGGATCGCCTCCCAAAGGGTTCAGCGAGACCTTCTGTGCCCAAGAGGGTTTTTAATGTTCAAAAGCTGATCAGGCCGCATACAGGTATCCCTCTTCGCGATTCCCTACTTTTGACGTGGGAGCGGGAAATTCCCATGTGCTGTCCAGCCACAGGTCAGGAACACGTAACAGTTATCCTCAGGCATACAATCTACCACGGGAAAATTCAAAATTGTGGGCAACACGTAGCGGAAATCAGTTGGTATCTGGACCTGACCTGTCGCACATGTACCAGGGGGTTTCCCGGATGGGGCCCCCCGGAATTGAACAGCCTACGCCGCTATCCCGGATCTCCATAATTCAGGCACCTCGCTGTCCTGTATGAACTTCTGCGAGGCCAAAATCCCTTTACCGGTATACAGTAACCTGACCGGTTGCCCCGGATCACCCCCTGTACCGGACAGGTTCTTTGGATTTTGGTCGTGCTAGATGGTCTAGTGGGGTGTGACTGTGTGTTATTGGCTTTTGTGGGAAGGAGTTGGGCGAGAGAAGGGAAGAGATGTTCTCACGGTTGACGGTTGACGGTTTCCTCTCAGGGAAGCGTTTGACGGGTAAATTCTTAGCTTTACCTTGAATGCCGGCACCCATCCCGGAACAGCCGCAAAGTTCAGCAGGCCCCCCTAGTAGGACATCTATCCATGATTAGGATCTCTACCCGGAGCGGAATATGCTCGAGTATCGGTACATACAAATACTTAGAAAGGAGGGCTCTCCGGGGATTTCCCTGCAAATGCAAAAGGTACACAATCTTTCCGAATCCTTGGATTCATGCGGGGCACCCCATGTCGGTGTTGGAACAAACTGGGGTCTGTGCTCATAGAATTTTCGTGGAGTTCGATGCTTCAGCTACCTGCACTACCGATTGATGCCTGCACCCAGCCTCTATACCGATATGCAAGAGAAAAGGCACCACCGGAGCTGTGCCTCCGCTTGCCGCATGACCTATCACTCGTTGGGATGTTCGACAGCATAGAAGCCTGGGGATATGATATAATATGGGGTTTACAACGGAAAATTTTCATAGCCAGGATAGCTTGGAAGGGAAGCGTTGGCACTTGCTATCACTGCATCTAGTGGCTAATTGAGATTGGCAACGTTGTGATGGAGGGTTCCTCTAGTCTGTTAATGTCAGCCCCGGCGCGTTGATACAAGACTCAATCAACACCCCAGGAGCACTCACGGCTGACTCAAGACTGAGTATCTCCTGTTCTATAGTGTTGCGTTATGGTTCATTGCTTCTTGTGCATGTCTGGCTATATGCTGTAGGCAAAATACTCTTAAGGAAGAGTCTTGACGGTTTTGGGTGTTTATGCGGGCTTGGCGACAAAACTCGTCCCCCCTTCCATCTTACACCAAAAGTGGGCATTTTCACCTCACAAAATCTTAGCCTTGTTGCTTTGTAAAAGAATGTTAAAATTCCCTGGAGCCCTTAGACCGATCACTTTATGTGACAAACTCTGTTGGTCGGTGTCCATGGTGCAATACCAGAAATAATGATAGTGAGCAAAGGGTACCGTACTTCTAACCTTTTACGAGTTTCCCATACAAAAGGCACATTACCAGAATACCCAATCACAACCCTAAGCTCTTGGCCCTTATAGTAGAGTAGGGAAACTCTCATAATTTCTACCTAGAAATTTTAGACAATTGCCTACACTATGGCATTAATTTCATTAATTCTATATTACTTCGGATAGGTTGGGGGTGTATAATCGGGGGGGGGGGACGAATTTTGTCATCAGGGTCGTACTTAGGGTTGATAGAAAGTTCACGGATTGCCTCAGGCTCTAGCATGGAGTTTATGTGGCTGGTATTGGCCTACGCCAAGCCTATCATGATACGAAAGAACAGAAACTTCGGGGAGATGAAACAAATGAGGTTTCACAAATATGGCTCGTGGTTAATTATACAGCTCCTCTTTGTATCATACTATCTTAGATAATTAAACCTTAACATTGTTTTTTGTAGTTGAGTCCCGTACTGTACTTGTGACAGTTTCGGCGAGTTTTTTTTTCCGCCCAGCTCTACCTCTGCGGTCATGAATGTAAGAACACACAAGTTAGGAAACTATGACAAACTATGGGCTGATAAAAATCAATGGAACAAGTCTGGATCTAACGCCTGGGCGAAGGATGGCTGGCGGGGCGGGGATAAAAGATAAAATGAAAAATATATAACGTCTTATTTTGGGTGCCTTTTGCGACACCCACCGAACTGAAGCGGTACTGTACTACAATAGGCTAACGAGCCATCGATGCGTATGGACCTGCTGCCCAACCGCAGGTTATATGCACATAAAGGCTTTCGATGCTCCAACGGCGAAATTCTTCAGCATGAACTCACCATAAGAAATTCGTGCCAAGCATCGCGACCGATCCTGTACGAGTATCTGCAGTTCGAAGCATCCATGCCCTGTCCCCTGTTCCACTTGGTAGGACAGCTGCCCGGTTGGTTGGGCACCTTTTTAACAATTATCTGAAGGTGCGAACGTTGAAAAGTGCACTTCTGATGCTGTTGCATGGAGAAATTTTTTCCTTGTTAATTTTAGTGGGAAGCCGTTGCGACCAAACCACTTCCCAGACCAGGTAGACCATCTCGCCTACCACAAAGACCTAACAAGCACGCAATTAGATTAAGCCGTAGAAGTCGGCCACAGTAGGCTCACCAGAGTAAGCACTAGTTAATGTCTCCAATCGCGGAGATTAGAGGCTTTCAGCAGATGCCGTATAATCTGGTGAAAGTCGGATTGGAGCTAAAGCGAAGCTGAGGCAACCGAGCCAACAGGAGGCCACGAAGAAGGCAAATCCACAGCTTAAACCCATAGACAGCGGTGGTTGGACAGGTTCAAGAAAATCCTCACTAGCGCCAATCCGGCTCTCACTAGATTATACTGTGGTGAATTTAACCTGTTTCTACGGTATAGGGTTTTAACAATATATAGGAGAGAAGGAAAAAAAAACTGGTGGGTGCCTCCAGGGCAATCGCCTGTAGCATGCGGCTATTTAGCAACCACAAGCAATAGACCCCGAATCAAACGCGGTTTATTGAAAAAAGCTTAAGAGGCTTGTCTCTCTGACCAATCACAAGAGATGACCCTCGCTTAGTATTCAGAGTAGTTTCTTCAAGCAGGCCAACTTCTTCAATCAGGCTTAGTAACTTAGAGCCTATGTGGGAAATACTCAGCATACCTGTGTTATGGGGGAATTTTAGCTATGGCCCTTTATATCTGTATTGGGAGCTCCGGGGCACCTTGTGATCTGGCATTGAGAAGAGGCATGTTTTGGTAATGCGCCTGGCTCAGTTTTCGGAGCGCTGGGGTCCATCACTTGATTTTGTTCCATGTGAACCAGCTATCGTGCATGATCTATTGTCCCATACTGGTTTCCTAGTCCACGCAGCCCAAGTGGTAGTGCAGCCACATCCAGCCGTTCTGGATCTCGATCATCTGGATACCTCGCCGTCCTGCATGAACTTTCTAGGGTTCCAAATTTCTTGATACCAAAACCCGGCCTGTGTCCGTGATCACCTGCTCTAGATTTACAGGACAGAATCTTCGGATTTCGCCCATCTGGTATATGGAGGTGTCACTATATACGAGAAACTTAAAAGGGGAAAGAGGGGCACACTGTAACCCAACATTAAGTTAGCCTGTAACGAACCGCTCCAGCCCCTTGCAGCGTTTACATACTTTAGTTACAACACAGCACAGATTGGCCGAGGAACTTTCCACCACCCCCCGAGGGCCCAAATAGATAAGTGGTAGGAGATTTGAGCTTAGCAAGTATGATGCGCAGAGTATAAAGTTGAACTTGTGAAGAACAGTATGAATGGTTCAAGAGCAAAGCGAGGGAGAAAAGGAAGGAAGAAAACATCTACACGGAGAGAAATTGCGGCTCTAGCATGCTCTAGTGCATAACAATCCATGTATGTCCATGTGCGTCCTCGTATGCCCAACCCTCTAATGCGTAGTTATCTATATGTGTTCAACACAAGATCCCAAAAAACACTCCGAGTGATGTCCCGTGAATATCGTTCGAGAGCGTGGGGATGGTGTAACTCTTTCCTAATCTATTTGCCCTAATCGTAAAACGGTATACTTTGTGTGGGTAGGGAACTGGGAGGGGTGTTCTAAAATACGGGCACTCGTATCATTTTCTCTAGAGCATGCCATTCACGAAGAGGAGGGGAAGAAGAAAAAAGAACTATCGCTCCTCAGGATAGCCGCCCGTAAACTCCGCTCTACCAATACAATGCTGGTACGGTAATAGTAAAACTTTTTGGTATCAGTGGATAAGCTTGTAGATCTTCCAGTCGGGCTTAGCTTAGGGGCAAGATTTTCTAAGCGTTCGGAAAATCATTTAGTCTATCCCCAAAAAGGGCAAAAGTGGAAGAAACAAAATGAAAGATTAAAAAAGTGTAAGTTATTGCACCAAATTAATTAAAACGATCCTTCGTCCCTCGTCTATAGGGTTCCCCGCTTCTCGTTCCGCTCTTATTGAAACCACGAGCCCGGGTCATGTAGAAAAACTCTATTTCTGAGAAATCTCTATCCTTGACTTTATTTTATTCGTTTTCCCTGCTCCCTCGCCTTAGTTTCAATCGGTACCCTATAAATTGAGGTGGATAGTATCCAAGGGAATTAAAAACCAGAGTACGGGGGCTATGATAAACACTAGATCCGTCTCTCAGGTCTCAAACCCATTGGGTAGTGGTCTTTTCTTTCTTTCTTCCCTTTTTATGAATTATTCGATTTGAGGTCCGGTTGTTCAAGCGTCACAAAGCCAATTGGTGGGTGGGTGAGGGGGAGAAAGAGGGGTTGTTGTACCTAAGAAGGGAGAGGAAGGGTGGGATAAACGGCAGTGCTTTACTATCCTTCTACCCAGTATAGTGCTTACCTAGTCTACTATAGGCGGTTATACTCTTAGCGAAGAAATCCATCCCCTCTATCATTCGCCATTTGGTCTCTTTTCCTTTTCGTTTTTAATTTTAACCCGGAACTCCAGGGGGTTTTCTTTCCCTGCCGTCAATTGCTTAAATCCTTCAAAGTAACCCACACACACTACTAGTACGAGAACTGTGCAGTACCATAATCTGAGCTTGTGGCCATATCGATCCAGAATCTCCAAATTAGGAATACCCTCTCCCTAAGAAGGCATAATATCTTGGAAAAATTATATGATTAAATTAGAACCACCCCGTGATTTTTAAAGGGTTTCCCGGGTGCCCATGGCTCAGTGTGCCCGGATTTTGCAAGATCTTTGGGAGTGGCAAGCTTTGGCTGACCAGCACCATATAGATGCAGAGTGCAGTGCGGTATTGCCTAACTTTTAGTTTTACTTAGGCTAGTCCAACCTAGCCTAGTGAGAACATCTCTAGCAAGTATAATCTCTTAATATAAAAGCGCTAGAAAGTAAGATTATTTTTCACAGTCGGTAAAAGAGACGATAGGGGGGGGGGGGATAATAATAACAATAATAATGAAAGTTAAAATAAATGAAACCCGTCTTTGAGCCTATCAGTCGCACTTCCTTCACCTTCGCTAAATTTAGCGAGCGATGTTTAAGAGTGGGTCCTAGTGTGACATCCAGCCAAGGTTTCAGAACACCTGGTCGGCAACCTCGGCAAACCCACCCACCACCAGTACTACGCTACACCCTTATCATAAAGGAGAAGGAAGGAGAGACAAAAGCGTTGATAGGATTTTTCAAAACACTAAAAAGATAGAAGACAAGAAACGGGAATAGTAGGGTGATCTCAAGGCGCTTGTCCCTCATGGCGGATAAGTGTTCAAGAGACTTCTACTAAACCAGCTAATTAATTAGCATAAATCTACCAGTTACCCTCTCTTACTTTCCCGTCCTCCTCGATCCCACAGCGAAAACCAGAATCAGGGAATTGATTAGAAGGGAGGAAGGGGAGAAGGTTGCTCGCGTTCTGTCATGAAATATCACTCGCGTTGAAGGATCTTCCCGCTTTCCGCTGAGACAGGGGAGCAACATGTGAGGTATTCGGATATCTCGCCGGAAGAACGCCCTGTATTGAGGCACCTTAGTTATCTGATGGTAGTGGGGGAGGCTGACAAGCACCCAGGGGCTGTAAGGGGGATAGTAAAGGCTGGCAGGCGGAATGGTAGCTTTACATGAGATGCGCTGAGTGTAGGTGGGTCTTCATCTCCGGTAAAAATGCTCGCTATGGCAGACCTTGTGAAGTCGCATTTAGTATCCCGAACGGGTAAACGGGAAACCCCCGAATAGGACTTCACCTGGCCATTTATTTATCGATCCAGCTTGTGTTAAGCAGCTGGAAGAGTTTGGGGGTAAACGGAGCATGGACATGGTTCCGGTGTTTCAAGGGAGCAGGTCGGTATAGAGCCAGTGCTGCACTGTAAGCTCAGGTATAATACTTGCATCAGGAACTAAATGTCGTGCGGCTCATGTCCTATCTGGCTTAGGGTATCTGAAAACGATGCAGGCTTTCCTTTTTTGGCTGGCTGTGTGGTTGTGTAACGGTAACGGTACAGCACCTTCAAATATTATTGCCAGATACAAGTGCGAGTACCGGTACTACATAGAGCGTAGCGTCACCAGGGAAGGGTAAATACCGAGGTAACCTTAAATGATACTAGAAGCTTCAAATCCCTGCCCCTGTTTTCAGTAGTTTCATGGCTTCATCTCTTGAGCTACGTCTTCCTCCAGCCCATCGCTCCCCTCCACCCTTCGCTTCCTCACTCTCTTGCTTTACAGGGGGGCGATCACTCAAAATTCGCATCGAGGTAGGACGGCAGGATTGTACGGATGCAGTTTGACAAAATAGGGTGACTGGATGGACGGCGTGCGAGTAAATAAGTAAATGGGCAGTTTACCGTACAGTGACGCGGTCAATATTCAGCCCGTCATACTTGAGCAGCCAGAGTACAGATACAGTAGGTAACCCGATTACTGAGAGGAGAAGTTCAAGTTCGGAAATCCCGTCAATACGTTTTCTATGAGTTTGTCCCTCACTTCCCTCCCTAGTTCAGTCCCACGCATACCCAAATCCCTGCTATATAGGGCCTTAGTCATATCATGAAGGTGTTTTTGTACCAAGCTCTTGTTTGGGGTTTATCGTTTGGTATGGTATGAGTGGATGGGCAGATGGATGAGTGAATAGATAAACATTGCTCAAGCCGCAGTATCTACATCCAAGGAAGTTTGATATAGTAACACTTGCTCGACGTTTTATGGCACGTTCAGTAGCCATTGTACATTAGTATCCCTGTACTATTAGTCCTAGCGATATTCAAAATCAAGAGGCTGCTAGTACTGTTTTGATAGTTTATGTTGCCCCCCCATGTAAGCTTGGCATGTGCGAAAGGGCTACTTTGCCATGGCTACCGAACAGTGCCTACAGGCAGCTGCTATGGCATGTAAGTTAGTAGACCCACCCTTCCCTGAGCGAGGTGGTGCCCTCAGTGAGGCACGGTAGAGTTGCTGTGGCGGAACCGGTGTTTAGTAAGAGTCCTCCTTGGACTATGAGCGCCGCGCCTCGCTGAGGGCACCACCTCGCTCAGGGCACGGTGGGTCTAACCGGTAAACGTTTGGGGTTAGTGATACAAAATTTTGCACGCGCGATTAGTGATCCTAAGAGGATAAAAGAGAAACAATTGGATAGTAATAATTAAAAGACAATGCTCTACACATCCGAGAGTGCTGAAATCAGCCGCCAACTCCGGGATATATAGCTATCAAATGCCATAGCTTGGAGGATTCTTCTATGGTAAGGGTGACATGTCTTCGTTTCTCCAATTCCTTTGGCTTTAGAAGTGGGGAGCCTCGGTATCGGCTCAGCAGTCGACTTCGGTGAATGGGGACCTGTTACTTAGCGTGTTGGATGAATCCTCTGTCCGCATTTTCGATAGTATGAAGGGGTCAGAAGAGGTCAAGGGAGGGCTAGGAAGGGGGCCCGAGGGAGTCGTTGGGCTGCTTGGGCTGGTGGTTCCGATGTTAGGTTATCGATTCTAGGAAAGCCCGTTCGTCATAACGAATAGAGTTGAAAATGGACTTGGCGTACCATTGATTTCTACCATGCCGGAAGGCGGTTTCGTGGCGCTTTTTTTGGATGAAGCTTGACTCTTTCAATATACTCGTTTCCCTCATCCGTGACTATCCTATTTTCAACAATAGTCATAGGGGTTCTCAAGCATCTTCTGTCGTTCAGCTCGCTGCGTTTTTACACTTACACTTCCTGTCTCTCAGGGAGTCTCAACTGCCCGTGGTGCAGTTTAACTCGGAATTGGGGATACGACCAGATTCTACTGTAGTCGAAGTATCTCGGTGTTGACTCGACTGCTTCCGCAATTTGTGAGCTTGGAGGTTCTCAACTATAAATACTGGGTGTTCTATGGTACTATTGGCTAGCACCCTCTGGTAAGTACACCAATGCAAGTTCTAGCACCAATGGGTTCCTATTCCCCAACCTTCCTAATTCTAAATACCACTATTATACTGAGAGACTCCATCGTAGCTCCAGATGAGGCCCAGACTAGACAGCCAATGCTATACGGTAATGTAAACGGATGCTGTCGAAAAGTTCCTCTTACCCTTCCAAGCACTAGGGAGAATATTTAACCACAGCACCCTGCATTATCACACCCATCAGTCTGAGCCACTACACCCGACTTGATAGCCTGCCTACCAATCAATCGACCGCCATGATAAGCAACAAGAAACGCACCAAAAGCCCCAAAAGTCTCGAATTAGAACCAAAAGTCGGAACCAGTCCCACACTCACCATCACGTGGTGCGGATAGCATTCCTTTTTTCTTTTTTCTCTCAGAAACCCGGGATTAACAAGAGGCACCACCCACTTTCGCTCTCGTTCGCTAGAAAGGGAGGGGAGAAGGAAAAAAGGCTTGCCAAGGAATATAGTAAAGTTCAAGTGAAGCAAGGTCAGGAGCTAAATAGGCACGCACCGTACCTGCATTTGGTGGGGGGGATGGGAGAAAGGGAGGGAGGGGAAAAAAAGGGACGCGCCTAGTTTGGATAGCCGGTGAATAGATAAATGAAGTGAAATAGGCAGATAACCCCACGCGCAGGCTACGCTAAGCGGGGTTAGGAGAGTTAAGTCGAGTCAATTCCACGCAATATAGAATTGACTTCCTAGATCGGGATGAGGATATATATGTGATATGATGTGATGTGATGTGATGAGGGTGTTGGTATGAGGTGGGAACTTCCAATTTGTTCATTTATTTTTCCGCCTGTTACTGTAAGGGCTGGTACGATCCGTGATTTTAATAAACGAAAGAGAGAGGTAGTACGAAGAGGATTTGGGACTACTTTCAAGCAACGGGATAGTGTGCGGGAGGGAAGGATGGTGGGAAGGGGAGGGGGAGAGTGATGGAATGTTCTTCTAGTCGAGGGATCTAAGGGGGGCAACGCGGGGGGGGGAAGGAAAGGGAAGGAAGTGCTGGGGGTATCATACAACTATTGTAGCCTAACCTAAGTTACTACTGTGGCTTACTATAACCTGCGGCAGTAAAGAACATATTATTATAATAACCTGACATCTCCAAATTAACCAACGCCAATTTGAGGACCAGAGAGGATAGGAACTTCTCCCATGTTCATGACGCGAAGAGCTGTTTTTCTCCTTAAATGTCCCTTCAACCTCTGTGTACTTGGAGAGAAAGTATCAAAGTCTGTCTCTTGTTTTATTTTATGCTATTTCGATGTCGGTTACATGAGTAGCAGCGGGAAACAATGCTGTTGGAGAATACCGTGTCACGTTGGCTGCAAGTCTCCGAAAGTTGTGGCCGAGGGGGAACAGCGAAGCACGCATGTGCCGGGTGTCCCGGTGAACTACCGTGGATTGGAATGACGCCAAATTGTTTACCATGGGCACTGTGGTGCAATCGAGAGAGAAGGTTGCATAGGAGGAAAGAAAGAAAAGAAAAATAAATTAAACTAAAAATCAATTATTGAGATCAAGCTGACCTCGCGAGAGAGAGAGAGGGAGAGCAATTGATTCACCACACCAGTCTGCATTGGGTTGCCGTTGTGCGTGTAAGTCTTCATGTATAGGTGAAGGTGATTGTAGGGAGCGATTTTTGTATTAAGCTCTCTAAACAACCCTTCTTTTTGCTGCTATAGAGGCCGTGTGTACGGCTCACCCGTATTTACATTTCTTCCAATTATCCACCGTTCCCAGTGTTTTCTCTGGGCCTGAGAAACCGTCAGGCCGTAGTCTTCCAGATCCTCCTCGAACTCACACTCCTCCTTTTCTCCAAGACCTCCCATGCCAGCGTTAGCACTGTCACCAAGTGAGCTTGTGTCACTTAATATCCCAGTATCCTCCGAAGACGTGAACACGTTTCCGTATATCACATCATCCCCTGCCTGTGATGGATGTACGTGACTGCTGCTGCTGCTGATGCTTTCGGCGTCCATTTCCAAGCTGTCGTCCTCATCTTCTTCGCTGCTGGTGTCGCTGTATGTCTCGATGTAGGCCACTCTCCGAACGTATTCCCTCTCATAACCAATATCCTGGAAGCTCACCCAATCGAGCTTCTTCATATGTGTCTTTAGTGCGATCACCACATCTCTCCACCGGTCTCCATCCGCCAAATAAACCTCCGATAACCGTATCCCCTTCAAAGTTCCCTGGTGTCTTTTAGCAATGCCAATAATCTCCTCGGCCTTTAGCATCCATGATCCTATCCCGAGAATCCGTAACTTGCTCCAAACAGTATTGTGGAAGACGTCTTCCAGCGGAAGCCGTACAGGTAGTCCGGGTGTGAATCTAAGATATAGTGTCGACAAGTTCACAGTACACACGCAAAATTGCCTGAAGAATTCAGAGATTGGGGATATATGACCCTTGAGGTGGGTCGTGGCAGTGTCCAAGTAGCTCCGATCGGGTCTCTCGTCAAAGGTTACTTCCAGGTGGGATAGTTGCTTAAAGCTCGCTAGCGCCGATTGTTGCACCCCAGAGCTTATCGCCAACAAACTCTGAGGGCTTAACGTCGGACTCGAAAACGAATTAATTGGTGGTTTTCCGTACAGTATCGCAAGCAATAATGTCTCCACCGCATGGCTGCACGCGGGGATCCAGCGGCAGTCGATGAATTCCCAATTGTCAAAGCTAGAAGCCAAATTCCGTAAAAGGATGTCCTTGTGCACCATCACAGACAAGAGCTGGATTTGTTGTAAGGATGTGAAAGATTTCATTGCCTTCTTTAGAACGAATAAATCATACGATCCACGCATGACATCCTGCTGCTCTTTGTATACGGTGGGATAGTAAAATGGTTCTCGGTCCTCGAACATTATCTGGCGGAGTTTATTGGGCAGTCGAATGGCACGATCAGCTCTAAAGGTCTCAAAATCTTGGGTTCCTGGATCGCTGTCAATTTTAAAAACCAGGTGATCTGGCAGAGGTTTCCACCTTACCTTCCACGTAGAGATATGGCATCAGGTACACAAATTTCTTAACATGCTTTGCAAGCTTTGGCTGCTCTGCTAGACGATCTAGTCTACCAAAGCTTTTCATATTGAACCTTAATCCTATACTCCTAAAAAGATACGGCGCAGCCAGCTCGCTGAATCTCTTAGACACCAATCGCAAACGAGCGAAATGTTGTTTGGAATCTATATGCTCAGGCTTGTAGGGTCGCGGGCGAGCCCACGGGTTTGCTCGGGGAAGCTCATGGAGGCCAGGCTCGAATTGATCGAGGATCTCGTTGAAGACTTCAGTCGGAAGGGTTTCCATCTTGTAGGGTTCATGCATTGGACACAGGGCAGAGAGCGTGGGGTAGGGAAGTACAAAAAAACAGGATGACCTTCAGAAGAGATCACTCCAGAACAAGAGCCAAGAACGGGTGACAATTCGACAAAACGAACAGATAACGAAAGAGGGGGGTGCAAAGACGAAGAGGTCAGAGGCCTGCCATTTAATAAGTATCTACCGTGGACATTAGGCGCCGCCTTGTTGGCGCATGGGGATAAACTCCACTCGAGTTGAGCAGCTAGGGTGGGGTTTACGAGCGTTCACTGGAGGGGGAGAAGACTGGGAAAGTGGAAGTAGGGGCAACAACGCAGCTGTCGAATTTTAGAAGCCCGTGAAGGGAACCCTTGCCGTAGAAGAGCAGAGGACAAGAGTGAGCAATCAGTCCGAGACGAAATCAGGAAATAAGGGAGAGACAAAGAAGGAAGGGGAAAGGGCTATGGAGTTAGATGGAGGGGGTGTGGGTGGGTGGAGGGGGGAGGACAGGAGCGGTGGGGTTAGGGTTTGGTTTTTTCTTACTGAAGTGAATTTAGAGGAGGGTGAGGAGGGAAGGATCGCGCGGGCAAGTAAGGTGAGAGAGATTGAGAATAGGAAGTAGGAGGAAAGGGGAATGGAAGGAAGGTGGTGGAAGGGGGGGGGGGGGGGGGCGGGGCGTAGTGAGGAGGAGGAGGAGGAGGAGGAGGGAGGGAGGGAGGGAGGGAAGATACGGTAGACAAGATCCAAAGATAGAGTCGACGGAGAAAAATGGGATAGAGAGCGATCGCTGGCCCTTTTCTTTTCAGCAGAATGATGTACCACACTAGCCCGGCACATGACTTGAGAAGCTCCAAACTATGCACCCGCGCAAACGGGTATGCACATCACCCTGCAACCTTTAGCCGCTCGCCAACCAACTTTGCGCCAGGAGGAGCACCCTCAGCCAATCCAATCCCGGGCACCCAGGCCTCCCCACACGCTTGCACACACCTTCCTCCCCCATCTCCCCTCCCCACGCTTCCCCCATCCTTCGAAGCGGCCACCTGCCAGTTACCTATGATACTATCCTTACACCAGACACCCACACACATGCACACCACCACTATCCACAATTACTATCCCTTAGCGGCTGCGAGGAATAGATCTAGAGGTAGCCTCTGTAAAAAGATAGACTTGGAGCATGGAAATAGGCCATAGATAAATATGGCAATTGAAAGGCTTCCCCGCAGACTACCATTCCTCCAGGCTCTATTCTTTCCCTCCCTCGCCCTTAGGATCATACTCACATATTACCAGGGACAAGAGAGACATTCAATTGCCAGCCCCCGCTGACTATGAATCTTTGTCATTGCCACCACCGTCGTCATCTCGCCCCATCTAATTGCTATTCCTCCATACATATCTCACCCCTTCCATTTCAACTGATATACCTCCGACTTGCACCGGAGTAGCATAGCTAGAGAGAGCCGCTCGACTCGAGCCCTGCGGACATAGAAACACTGCCGAGTGGCCCCTGCAGCGGGCTTCAAACATTTGCTGCTGGAGGCTCAGGAGAATATTTGTGGACCAATGCTTGGTTGACGCGACACTCGGCTTTATTTTGGGAGACCCCAAGCACTCTTAGGAATCTTGCAGCACACAGCACGATAAAAAAAATCCCTCAGTGTCTCGTGTACATGGACCTCATAAATAACCCGTAACCCCCACCAATTTGGGAACAATTTTTGCGATCGGTTGCATCGGCCAAGATCCCGGGGCTTCATCACCATCAAAATATGAGAAGCCGAATTTTCAATCTGTATTTTTGACCGCCTGACAAAATTGAGGAGGCCCGTATGAACAAAGATTGGTCCTTCACCAAGCTTTCCTGATATATCTTTGCGTTTTCCGAATGACTGCTGGTAGGAGAAGACAGTCAGCTACCAATTCAATTCAGGTGGGAAGAAATTAAGGGTGATGAGGTGTGGAGATGATAGGTGATGACGATGATGATGGGGGATGGTGAGGCATTGAAAGGGGGCGAACAACACAACATTCCACTGGACCACAGCTTGTTCCAAACAGAGCAATCCGTGGTCTAGGGTATTTTCAGATCCAGCCAACAATGCCCTACATACAGTAGATAGCGGCAGCATATGGGAGTTCAAAATAACAAGGTGTGGAGCGAGTGGGTAATTCAAAATGATCAGGGGAAGTCAAAAAGGGGAAAAGGTCCCGCGACGAACGCAAAAAGACAGCCCATCATCACCATCACCCGCTATGTGGGGTTAAAAAATAAAGGTAAAAAAAGAAAAGCTCAATCGACATTGATGAAAAACGATAAACCCTCCCCCAAATAAAACTAACAAAACGATAAGATGAAGTAAAATAAAACAAAACATTTTCTAGATGCAATTAGGTACAGTACGGAATTGGTCTAACATATATGGGACTCTGAAAACATGGAAGAGGGAGTAAGGATTCTGAATAAAGGTGGTGAGGGGAGAAAGGCAATGCTGACGAACTGTCGTTGGAGGCTCGAACAAGAAGAATCTTGTAAATGTGGACGGGAAACACCCCAAGACCCACGATAGACTCTTCCGTTTGGAGTATGGCACAAAGTATTCTTTGTACGACATGAAGCACGTTTGCATTGCGGGACACCATCCAAAGGATTCAAAATATGACTTTAGTTCCTTAGATCGCCGTAGCTTTGTTTTGCATCCCGTTCCTGTGGCTTTGAGATGTCTCAAACGTAGCTTGACGCAACCCCCCAGAAGACTTGGAAATGGCTGAGATGCAAGGAAATGGGAGAGCGGGGGGGGCAATTGGAGTTGAGTTGGGGGGTGTTGCGTTGTTGGTGGCTAGCTGGAGCTTAGCAATGGTTGGTGGGTGTGGCTGGTTAGCCAGCTAGGCTGCCAGCCCGCCGGCCAGCCCTGTCAATGCGGGAATAGCGGAATCAAATAATGATTCGTGTGCTGTTTTTGTCCCCCCCCCTCTTCTCCACCTCCTTCTGCTTATCCTCTCTCTGATTGATTGTGGAGGTGATGGTGCCGATGACGACCCCGTTCAGCAGGAGCGAATAGGAGTTGTAGCAGTAACAGCAGTGGTAGAAAAGACATTGATGCCTTCGAATATGCAAGAATGATAGCTTGCAGACTCCAGATCACTACGCATATGCAGTTTTTGATATGTCAATACCACACCTATCCAGGGTTGAGAAACAATACTCGAGCAACCTACCATACTATACCGTATCGTAGGAACTAGAATAATTGAGAATGACTTGACCCTGGGATGCCTAGAATTTAGGATAAGGGGAAAGAATATAGCGAGAAGATTCTCTTTCAGTTGAGACGAACAGAAAAAAAATACAACAGACCTTACTAGCGGAGGCAACTCCAACGTTCTAGCGAGATTCTCGATTATTCCAGCTCTTACGGTATTCCGAGGGAACTCCCATGGGAGAACCCCAAGTTTCTGGTTAAGTGCAAATGATCTGCGGGAAGGATTATTTATTCCGCGTGGGGTTTTTGTTGTCGCCCAAGACCAAGACGGCACCCCCCAGTTTTCCGATTTTGTATGGTACAGGAACTGTCCGACATTGACAGTGCTGGATGTACTCGTATGGTAGGGCTAGAGAAAATGTCGAATTCGAATATTCACTCCTGGAGGGATATATCGGGGGCCTATCGTCATTGGAGTTACTGCATGACAAACGTCAGGAGATAGTCCCTGGTGATCCCTGCACAGATCATGACGGATAGACCACCCATTAGAGCTATCGACATTATGCTGTTTTTCATTTCAGATAAAAGTCCCCTGGAAGCTCCCTTGGCCTTGCCTTTGTCTTTTTGAGGCTGTCTTTCTTTTCTGTTTGCTTGTTTGCTTGTTTTTGCTCTGTGTGTCTCACTCTCGCCGTGCGGAGACCCAAGAACAGGGGAAACTCATAAGGCGGAAGTGTAGAAAGCCTGAATACCGCACGGCGCCCATACTAACTCCTCCACCGGCCGTATTGTTCTCGTGGATGAGAGGATGAGGTGTCGTTCAGTTTAACGTCGCTAAGTTTCCTGAGGATTCTGAAACACCCCACGCTGACATGTCGTTCCCCAGCTAAATCCGACCGACCAACCCAATTAATTCATCTCCCACCCCACCCACCCAACCTCTGAAGGAAAAAAAAATAGCACTCCCATACTCCCACACTCCCACCCTCGAGCCAGGGCTTGCTCACGCCCATTCTCGAAGTTTGCTCAACCGGAGAATTCTCTTTCGCCTTTCTCCCGCTGCGCCATCATTATCAGCATGTATCACAACAGGATCGTACGTGCTTTCCCCCAATGTTGCGTCTAACACGACAGTCGAGACACCCTCCTCATAATGTGTATATATCTGTATACGCATTATAAACTAAATCATGGCATAGACGCCGGCTTAAACTTCTGTTTCTGCAGCTCTAGCATGAAAAAGGACAACAAACACCCTTGGAAAAAAGATGGGAGGCTGGTCCAGTGAAGGTATGAGGAAAACAAACACACATCAAATGGAGAAAAAATAAAGTAGAGTAAGGACTAAATGTCGAAGGAAGGGGCTAGGAGTGGACGGCCGGAAGTATGCGGTAGACTTTTGGATGAACCATGAAAAGAGAAGGAAAAAACAATAATCATAAACAACCAAAACTGCATCAGCAGGAATAGTAGGGAAATGAAAAATGCATGTATGGAACGATCTCGAATCTCAGCTCTAGTCCTCAACTCTCGTCCAACCTGGGGACAGAGACAGCGAGTGCAATTCGTCCCCCTGTGGACACCGCTCCGCTAAGAGTTTCCGAAGCGAAAAGGAAAAAGAAAAGAAAATATTGACAACATCTCTCCGCAGGCTACACCAGAGAAAATAATACACTATGTCAGCCAGCCATATTTTTCACCGCATTTGACCAATAGCCCCTGACTCGTATGTAGAATGATCAAAACGCGATGCATTCAGATGCCCGACGTTCGAGAGCATGAATTTCATGGAATGACTGATATACGTTCCATGTAACTCTTGAAACAGTCGACCCAATCACCTCACTCCGTCGACATTTCAACCCAAGGGCGCATTGCCGCGCCATCTGGGCATCAGGTAGAGTATCAATGCATTGCTCACCGCATTGATCCGCTCACAATTTCAAATTGGCCAGCAATCTAAACTACCCATAATGCTGCCTATGGATCGCATGCGTTATCGGGATCGGAAGCGGGTTGACGTGGTTCTTGTATCTCTTTTGTTTGCTTTTCGACATCTCACCAGGCCATTTGGTTACCGCCGAAGTCCGGCACAGTTCTCCGATGCTTCCCAGCGGAAGATGCATCGGGGAGCAATGCCTCCAATTTCTAACCAGCCTTCTGCTTTACAGGATTGGGCATCAGCAACGGGGCGGGGCGCATTGAAATACGCTGTATGTTATACGAGTCTGATGCCGTCTATAGAAGGCTTCAGTTCAATTCAGTACCAATTTGCCGCACGGCACTGTACTAGTATGTGACAACACTTCAACCCTGTGATAAGTGGATATGCCAGCCCAAAGCATCTACTGGACACGGCAAAATCCGACTAATTACACAAACAGCTTGCATTTTGTCTACCACCCTCTGCCTAGGATGTACGTTCCGGAGCCGTGCAACCGGGGTTTCAGTGAAAATACTGACCTATGAGTCCTTCATACCAATCAGGGACAATCAGCCAGATCATATAATTCCTGCGCCCCCAAGGAATCAAAACTATCAAGGCAATAGCCCGGCCAGGATCTACTAGTACATGTGATCAGCGCCTGTGGTCGTGAAAGACGGGAGACAACATCATCCATTTTGTCTTCTTTCTGGAGACGACTTCGCCCGGAAGGCAAATCACTCTGTTTTTCTCACAAAACAAATACCAGACTCTATTGGGGACAAGCCGCCCTCGGCTCTGATATGCTTGATATGTCATAACTTATGGCACTGTCCCTACACCTTGGCCACTAGCTTCCTGTCATGGCACTTGTTTGCTCTCTGTTGTTAGAGATAAGGATAGATATTTTAGGCGAGTAGGAAGAAGGCGCAAAGCTAGCCAATAAGAGCGAGAATGCTCATGATCACCGCAAGCGGAAATCGGTCACCAGATGTTGAACCTAGGGATCTAAGCCACTCACTAAATCTCAAAAACCTCGGTATATATCTCAAAGACCCTACTCAGTTTCGCAAATCGTCCTCTATCTCACTACACCCTCTAGTCCCCCTCTTTATCCCTTGCTCGTGAATCCTATATAGCAATCTATTAAGCACTAAGTGTACGACATATGCGCACACGCATGTACACCTCCAAAAATCCCGAAAATCCGAGGCTGATCACCGGCGCAACGCCCTGGATCCACCCCTCCATCCCGGGCTGATGCCCTAACCGTGAGGCCGGCGTGTGGTCCAAAACCTCATGTTTTAAATCTTTCCCTCCGAGTGACGTTTCATGATGATTGCAAATTCAGCCATGCTGCCCACATCGTACTTGCATAACTGGTCTCCCTAGGGGGGGGGGTCTCAAGCGATCCCTCACCTAGACTCCACAGTCTGTGCGGACGGAGTGGGGGGCGGGTATATCGTGTCGTAAATAAATTAGCCTTCCCGTAAGTAAAACAACTCAAAATGGTTGAATCAGAATCCGCTCACCCACAGGACGGGAACCTGCGTCTTGAGAATCCGCGTGATGCAATTACTGCACTGCGCTGGGCGCCCCTTTCTGTCAGCATTGTGCTATAGATTCTGTAAGGGCGCCGTCTTATCCTAAGCCCCTAATGGGGTTGGAACTTGGTAGGTATTTTCGCTGTTTATAGTGAGTCCATGGGTTCCCATGATACAAAATCGGCATTACAGAGGATTTGTGCGTGAGGGGGGGGGGGGCACGAATGGTGGGGGATACGTTTTATACTGCTGCGGTCGAATTAGAAAGGTGTTAGACTCGGGATGCTAGGAGGATGTCAGCGGAAGGAGGGCGGGTAGATGCATCGGTTGTCACTCGGTGGTTGAGTCTTAAGTTACCGATTATATTATGGATTCCGAGGGGTGGGGCTACTGTTACCAATATGGTAAGCATTGTTAAATGTGCAGTAAAGTCCAGATAGATAGCTTTTCAACCATCGGGGGCCTAATGCATGATCCCCATTTTGTATACCACTATGACCACTCTTCCAAGATTTACCCCTGAATGTGTACCATTACCCATGAGATTACAAACTCACATTTTGATCAACCTGCGAGGGGAATCTTAAGAGCATGAGTACTACATTAACAGCCATCCACAAGAGCGAGAAGCCGCAATCATACCACCCCAGGGCCGTGTCTAAGTCAGAGATATACCACAACCTCCAACCAACATACCTCCGGAGACAGCAGAGACGCAGGTCAGTATGTTGTGTGAACTAGGAACGCGATGAGCTCTAGATTTCAATAGACCTTAAGCAATTAAGGATGATTGCATGTTATGGCTATGTCAAGTAATGGCCTTTTTGAACATTAGTATCACAGTTTGACTGGTGTGACATTGCTCTAAAGCCTTTTTAAGAAGTACAGTACCACTGAATACACAACTGCTGGAGTGGGGGCGAGGAGAGGGCTGTATACTGTACCCTATACAGGGGGGGTTGACCTTATACGTGATCAAGCCTATAGCTATTTCAATCGTATTTATTTAATTAGGGAACCTCTAGACCTCAATTCGTCTTTGAGATGAAAAACCATACCATAAAGATTCTTGAGGGGGGGGGGGGGGGGGGGGGGGGGGGGGGGGGGGGGGGGGGGGGGGGGGGGGGGGGGGGGGGGGGGGGGGGGGGGGGGGGGGGGGGGGGGGGG
>Ga0307517_10001607_pt1 | contig 37587 bp, 44 predicted proteins | sample 23_EM_MG_FD_194515 | JGI IMG/M metagenome (GOLD analysis project Ga0307517, IMG submission 194515) | Populus trichocarpa ectomycorrhiza microbial communities from riparian zone in the Pacific Northwest, United States - 23_EM | ecosystem: Host-associated > Plants > Roots > Unclassified | place...
ACTAACATAATAGGAAGATCTGGAGAAAGAAAAGCACAAACTGTCTGTGTTCAGATAGTTTGTGTTGACGGTCTCAAATATCTCTTTGTAGCCATCACCCTTGCTTTTCAGCAAGCAGTTTGACGTAATGAGTGGTGACTTGCCGGTAAAGGATTCGAACCAGATGATAGTCCCTACAAAAAAGGCGATGGAGACGACGAGAGTGATGATGCTCGAGGTTTGCCTAGGACTTCTAATGAACAAGCGACGTGCGCTGAGCAGCGTCCTTTAATTTAAGCATGTGTTTATGCAACGTGTATTAAGAAACAAAACATTTGATAACCACTGTATTACATTATCATTTCTTCCTCGTAAGCTGCGCCTTTTTCCTCTCTTCAACTTCCTTCAATTTAGCTACAACCAAAAATCAAAATCAGAATCAAATCAAACCTTTTCAAAAAGAACAAACTCACCCCCTGCTTCCGCCTTTCTCTTCGCCAGAGCAGCCTCACGCTCAGCACGGATCTGAGCAAGCCTATGAAGATCGTTCTTTGCTTCTTCCGTCTTTCCTTGCAGATGCAGTTTCCGATAACGTTCAGCCGCCTCTTGTTTCTCTTTTTGCTCTCTAATAAATCTATTAGTTCCCCCCCTCCCTGAAGTACGAAAACTCACCGTTCTCTCCTCGTAAGTTCCCTCGGTTTATTCAAGTCCGAAATCGTCATCTTCTTCTGAACATGATTCGGATTGACCAAAAAATCATCATCACCCTTATCTTCCCCTCCCTCCTTTTCCTCATCCTCCTCATCCTCATCCTCCTCCTCCTCCTCCTCAACACCATCGTCGCCCTCACCAACATTCTTCTTCCCCTTCGCCTTGGCTTCCGCTTTAGCCTTCTCCTTCCCACCCTGTTTCTTCTTCATCTCTCGACGCTGTGCTCGAGTCAACTCGGGTTGAGCTGCCGATACAGATGCAGATGGTTCGTCTGATTCTTCATCTTCATCTGACTCTTCTTCCGACTCTTCGCCACTGCCGTCCTCATCTTCATCATCTTCATCGCTATCATCAATTAACGTCTCGGTCAAATTTTTTTTTTTAAATTATAAAACACAAATTAGCTCACCGTGTCTTAACTTCACCAACACCTCTATCAAACTGCATCTCCTTACTACAGATCGAAACAAAAATTCATCAAAGATCCAGCAAGCGAACATCGAAGAGCCCAGGTAGATGTGAAAGAGAGCACCCAAATCATTGATCAAAGAAAGAAAGAAAGAAAGCCCATTGGAGGCCCGGTCAGCACAACCACTCAAAACACACAGAGACGAACACACCTAAAATTCCTCCCTCCTCCACGTTTGTGTTTATACTTTCCTAAACGCCCAAAAAGTCAACAAAAGATCCTTTATACAAAAACACAGACAGTAGCAACAACTCACCAGGTGCACGAACCATTACTTTCTTTCAATCTTTTCTGTTTTGGTTCTTTGGGATATACGATTGTGGTGGTAGATAAGGGAAAGCAAAGCGCCAATTAGTGGCTTCTGAAAGGAGTTACGTAACCTCCCTATCAAAGTCGTGATTTCACACGGGACATGTTTTCATTAAAAGATGTATTCACTATCTCGTCTTTTCAACAGCGTCGAAAAAAAATAAACAAGTCCAATGGAAGAGACTGTAGGCTATATGTATAAGCAAAAAAGAGTTCGATCGTAAAAATGTAATAAGTAACTGAAGCAAACAAGGAAATGTATACAAAATTTGCCATCGTCCGTCGTACCAAAAGAATCGTGAATTCATGATAAAAAGTGTCGGGGGTATAGGCAACTCTATGGTCTTATATCGGGGCAGTACAACCAGATGGAACAGGCAAGTTCTGGGCATCCCAAGGATTAGGGTACACACACCCCGAAATCGGCGTCGGCGCTGGCGCGTTGTCTTGTGCATTAAACCACCCATTCCCAGAAACGACTGGCTTCCCAGCCCGGTTGGTATATGTCGGCACAGGAAGGGTGCTGACCGAACCTGCCGAGGTGTACACTGGCAGAGCCGTTGGGAGTGCAGGTGCGTTTGTTATAGAAGCTGGAGGCCAGGGATAGTCTGTTCGAAGTTGTCCTGCTCCTGATCCTCCTGTCATCCATGAGTCGAATGTTCCTTTCCATATGGGACCTGCTGAAGCTCCGCATACACCAAAGGCTGTCCTGGGATCTTTAGGCATCCAACCTTCCCGAAGACCTAACTGGTATGACCATAGAGGGGCTTCAATAACGCCCCGCTGCGAAGGAAGGACCTGTCCAGAGATTAGAATTTAAATTCTTTTCAAGCAACAGACAGGTTACCTTCCAAGTCCAGAAGAACCAATCTCTGAAAGCATCCATACTCGCCATCGCCATTCGCATTATACCAGCCTTCGTACCCGCACTCCAGTCCGACGAATCCGACCACTGAGCACAACTACCAAATGTGGCAGGCGTTTCGACTCCTCTGACGAACAGACCGCAGTCGTTAATCGCGTTGCTCCATTCTCCCGCTATGGTGACACCATATGTAGTTCGACTGAGAGTTCCATTCTGAGTTGATTGTCAAAGCCACCTGAAGAAAGGAAACTTACGTTTCATTGAACGTTGCAGCCCATCTCTCACAAGGTTTCGCGGGCCATGTACCACCAGCACCTGCCCCAGTCCCAGTATCAATGGTTTCAGTCGAAGCAGGGGAATCGAACGCAAGGTATGGATGACCGTCAATAACGATACGGTCAGCTCCCGTCAAGAAACCATCGGCCCAATGAGTGAGAGGTGTGTATGGATCGTGGTAACTGACGTATACACCCTTGCCTTCTCCGATGCCTGTAATATTGCGTATTATCTTGTATGCTTCATAGTAGCTAACAAACAAATCAACCCTAGTCCGTCCAAGGGACATTTGACAGCACTTACAACGACTGCATTGTGGCATCGCCAATTTTATCAATTCCAGGTTCGTTCATTATCCCGAACATCAGAACCACGTCCTTCCACTCTGGTTGGGAAAAGAATTCTGTGAAGATGCGGATGTAGTTGAGGGCGCGTTGAGCATTAGCAAGCCCCATCGTCCCTCTAAGGAAATTAACTACTCCAAACATGCCAGAATGGTTATACCCTGAACAACTAATCAGGGAATGGAATAGCGCTCGACATGAGAAGACGAACCATTTTGTGAGCCCGGGATAGTATGCAAGTCTATTTTGACTCGGAGACCATATTTCCTACACCACTGTAAAGCTTGGACGATATATCTGGAAGATGTTATATCACCGTTCCATCAAAGCAAAATCTATGACTCACTTCCACGAGGTTCTTGCGAGGAAAGGCTCATCGTTCCATACATCAATGGCCCAGAATGGTATGGGGATACGAACCCAGTTCAGCCCTGCTCCAGCAATCTCCGCAATGTCATCTTCGGTCTGTATAAAAATGAGAGATGTTTAGATAGGGCCGAAAAGTATTACTTACGATGAAGGTCTTGTAGTGTTCTTCCAACTGATTCATTCCACCGCTTGCAGTATCGGCAGCCATAGCGACGCTAACCTTCCACTCATCGTTTGCTGGGGGGTATTTCTGGTAGAGCACTGGAGAAATGAAAGGTTCTAGGACAAACCAACCACCGAGATTGACTCTAGTATTGACCAACTGTTCAGTTACGAAGTTCAAGAAATCTGCACGAGTAACATACCCAAAAATGCGATCAGTATTGTAATTCCAACTTTTGTTCAGAGGTGGTGTCCATGAATTCGGGTAGGCATTGTTGTTGTATGGGTCATTTGCGTCGTAGTACCCTTTGCAAGTTGTCAGGATGTGAATTTGTTCTCTGACTACCGAAATCAAAACTTACAGATTCCACCCAATTTATTATTATACGTAAACGTTGATCCATTAGAAGCCCTGACGGTAGAACCATCACCCCCAAAAACAGCAGCACTCGAACCAGGTGAACCCGAAGAACCCGATGGTTGTGGTCCTTTGGTCGTATTCGAACCTCCTGTGGTAGAAGCGTTTTTTGGTTTGATTACTGTGAAGTAAACAGGGACCACGATAGCAACAATCAAGACGAGCAGGATGGCAATCGCAATCACTACCAAGATGGCTCTGCGCTTCGGCTTGGGCCGTTCAGGAGTATCGGTTTCTTGGGACACTGCCTCGCGTTTCGCCAACAGGAACCCAGACGTTGCGGGTGAGGATTGATCATAGATACCAGAGTTCCGCTCTGAGGACGGGTCGCTTGGAAAGGACGGCTTTGGTAGAAAGGCTGCCATTGGATCGTATTCGGTTGGCAAAGGAGTGTATGAAGTCGTCTGGGGTGTGTCCTGTGACATTGGTGACGATAATGAGGACGGATCCTGTGGCGCGGCCATTGGGGGCGCTGACATGGGGAGAGAGGGGGGAAGAAAAGGAACCTTTCGTTATTCTGTGCGGAAGGGCATGTCTTGTTTATTTATGGAAGCGGAATCTGAAATGATGTATGACATGCCTGAGGCCACCTGCCAAAAAATGTTTTCAACACGGATTCAGGCGCCAGAACGGTACGCGCTTTTATGAGTGTGCCAGACGCAAAGACAGCTGAAGTCAGGGACCTGAATAATATGGAGGTCGTCGGTATTTGTAGCGGGCAGAGGGCAGCATCTGATATGGATCTTTTACGCCAAGATCTAACTTTATTTGTTTAGCGAAGAAGACCATTGAATGATCAACCGTGACATATCGAGCGCCATTCAGAAACAGGAGAAGTTAGCATCGAGTATAAGAATTTGATGCGATAAATACATACTCACCGATAGCTCTTTTCGCATATGCGAGAATTCATAAACTGGAAAATCGTAATACAAGTTACTCAACCTCGGGAAAACAATTACTTACCTCCCAAGGATAAAAGGTCATCGTGACTTAGCGTAAGAACAGAGATAAATTTAAACGTGGAACGCTCAGATATTTCTGTTATAAATTATGTAATTCGTTCATCAACGATTATTGCCGAACAAGGTTGGCGAAGACACCACTGAATATGACAACAATTCCAGCCCGCCTTGCTACGATTTCAAGAACATCGTCAAGCCCAACCGAATCCAGGAATCGGGTGCTCAAACTGTACAGAGACTGGTACCGTTCGGTAGGCCGCTTCACAATCACATAATATTGGATTGTTTATATCCACCCTCTCACTCTTAGGCCCCAGAAATCGTAGACCTCTATGCACTGAACACGCCCCCCTCATATATCCGTTACTGTATGCGCCAGAAGTTTGAGGCCAACCGACACGTTACGAACCCAAAGGCCATTGATGTCCTGATTCTCAAAGGACGTCAAGAATACCAAGAGACCATGAATGGGTGGAAGATGAACGACCATGTATGTGGTATATTGTTAGATAGCAACTCCAAAAGAGTAGAAAGGTCTAGAAGGGGCTTTTTGGAACGGTTTTACGAGGGTGAGTGGGATTTGACGCTTGTTGAATCGAACTGACTGTTTTTCGTGTAGGAAGAGACGAGGTGGCTGTTCTCCCTGCTGCGTCTGGTGTCGTATAGACTTCTCATGACCAACACACAATCGACATTTTTGAAACAAAGCTTCGGGCAAGCAAACTTTTATAATTAGGTATCCAGATACAACTTTCAAGCGGACATATGGAGCATCGTTGTAACGCCGATAATCCGTCCAAATTTTGTTTCTGCAGCGGGAAAGGATGGTTCAATATGGACTATGGTCCTTTTCTCAGACGTCAATATCCTCTCTCAATAATGACCGTTGGCGCTGCGCCAAGAAGAAGTCCGTCATTTAGGGTGTCTACAAAATGCCACCTTATTTTCAAGCTCTTTCAATTTGTTTAGACCGGGCAAAGAACGACGTTCCACCATCATACCTCGGACTCGGTTTTTACACTTCACCGATCCCAGGGAAAGCCTAGTGTGGATGATACCACTGAACCCAACTGTCGCCTCTCTCTTCATCGATTTGATGCTCTAGTTCAAAGAAGTCAACGAGGGGATTGGAGCCCTCTCCGAGATGTGGGTTTCTCGAAATCCTTCACCTTGTAGATATTATTTATTATGCGAAGAAAGTTTATTGCCATTTTTCGAACTTGGAGTTGTGAAAAAGGACAAATGCACAAATTTCCTACACCACACCTAAATTCGCTTTCAACTCTCTAACCATGTCATCCAACTCCTCCTGAACCCTCCTCTCCCTCTCTTCTCTCTCCTGTTCCGCTTCCTCTCCTCCATTGGCTACCTTTCGCCTACTATTAACAAGCGCCATCCTCTCCTCTTCCACACATCTCTCACAACGGCACCTTCCAAAGCCCCAGGCCCTCAACTCCTCCCGACGGGCCTTGTATCCCAACTTCGGATTCACATAAGTGATCAAAAGTTCCTCTCCCGGCTTGATCGCTCGCTTGGTGAGGACGGAGATGCGAGAGAGTGACGTCCGTTGGTCCAAATGACGGACCGAGATATTGGGATCGCAAGAGTGATTGAGATGAGAATGAAGGGTATAAACGCCTCCATGAGCTTCCATATCTGTCAACAGCTTTATCTTTTTTTTAAAAATCCTGAAATCCTTCAAAACATACTAAGATTCATCTTGCCGAGCATCTTCAAGAAACCTTGTTCATAATCAAACAAGGCATGGTCAACATCCGCAGGCAACGCCTTTTTAACAAGTTTCGCCAATCGTTTCTTCTCAAGTTGTGTCTTTGGGTCCTTGAATGCCTGTCGATAAAGTTGATGACCCTTCTCCCAAACAACACGATCGGGTTCGGCAGATCTACGAATATCTCATCTGATAGACTCCCCCCCCAAAAAACAAAACGCAATGTTAAACTTACCCCAAATAACTGCACTTGACCCTTTCTCTCATCCCAAGCACTGCCCAACTCTCAACGACCTCCCAATCTTTCCTCAATGCTTCCTCACTGTGCTGATTCACGAGCATAATCCGACTGGAGACTTGGGCTAATCCGTGGAGAGCCATCCAATGGCAATCTCTTGCATATTTCAAGAGAGGAACCGAAGCGGGGTTCTGTGAGGCACAGAGAAGAGGGTGGCATTTGGAAGAACGCGCAAGGCAAAGCCGATTGCAGAATCGGATAGGACATGGACCCGAAGACGACGGAGTAGAAGGACAAGGTATAACAAGAGGCGACTCAGGACTCAACGGGGTCGTACAATACCCACACGCGACTGAATTTATCTGTAGATCTAAAATCTCCCACTCTGGCGCAATAATCCAAGGATCCTCTCTCCACACGATTTCACCCTCCTCCATCACCTCTACTGCGACCAGACCCTTTCCTCGTTTATCTCCAAACCACCTTACCTCAACCTTGGGACTCCATTGGCTCACATCAAGGTTCTTAATCATACGCGATGAGGGGAATTCGAGAGGGGGAAGCGACGCCCGTGGGGCTCCAGGTGGTGGGGGTGTATATTCCTTGCTCGTGTACTTGGGAACATAAGGAATTTTGGGGACGTTCGAGGTCAATTCCGCGTCACCAGAATTTGTGTTGGTCAGGCCATTCGCTTGGAGAATCTTCCGAGTTCTTTTTTCTGAGACGACCCAGTCAGGGTAGTGCTGCAATAGCAAAGCATGAACTTTAGATATGCCCAAGTGTGGGGTACGCAGTTTGAGATCAATGAGTGCATCAGTGAGTTCTGCTTCAGCCGGTGTGACCATCATTGTTGCGGAATGAGAAAGAGAAAATTTTGCACAGCCACATACATACTATTTGGAAATTTATTTCGAGTACGTACTTAGATAGCTACAAACTACAGGTTATTATAAATTAAGAGGGTGGAGCAGAAGTAACCTCATCATAAGAGGGTGGATCGACATATATAGTTTGCCCATCTGTCATATGACTCTGAGTATCCCAGGTCGCACCCGACTGAACGCGATGTCCACTATTTGAGATTGAGTGGCTATCATACCCATGTGGAAAGTTCAGTCCATACTGTACTGCACTCGTATTTTGCATGAGGGCCATCGGTCCGAGTGGGTTTGGGTTTGGTAGCGAGTGAGGAGATGATGAGGGTGAAGTCGTCGTCAACAGAGGCGAAAGTCCATGATCATTACGGGTCGTGCCTGGAGAAGAGGGCGGAGCCACTATAAATTCGAGTCAACTTAATGGGACCCGTAAATGCTGAAATCGATACATACATATCGATTTCCCCCAAAATTCATCATTTTCCTTCCTCCGACGTGCCCTACGTTTGAGGAACAAGAACAACAGGACACCCAGCAACACAGATCCTACTACGGCCCCAACTACCCCACCTACAATTGACTTCACCCCCTTATTTCCACTGCCAGGCGATGCAGCAGCTCCACTACTCCCCCCCGAGTCCTTCGGCATATCGCTTATCTTTGCAAAGGCAGGGACATAGGTCAAATAATCGAATCTGAAAGTCTGATTCAAACACTCCGTCACGTTAACCACCAGCGTATGTTCTCCAGTCGTCAAAAAGTCGTATGAATAGAACAAGTAATTGGGTTGTTGCCCTAGCTCAGCAACGAGTTGAGGAGAGGAGGTTGTCACTCTGTATGTTTGTGAAAGGGATTGCGAATCAATGCTGAATGAGAGGGAGAGCAGGCTCGGAGACGAGAAATCGAATAGGCCGTAAATTGCGATGGCCGTTCCTACATTTAGTGTGAGATAAGAGTGAAATCTTGAGAAAAGTCACATTCTTACCGCTGAATTTATAACTGAAAGAGCTCCCCACAGTCTCCGTGTCGTGAGTGGAATTACTCAAAGTAAAACCACTGATGGCAGCAGAACCTCCTACGTTGAACTTATCCTTATCCTTCCTCCAACCCGCACTGAAGTTGAGACCTGAAGCGTTATCGTCCACTATAATTCTCTCATCTTTAATTGGGGTTTGCGCCCCCACAGTTACTAGCGCGAAGTCGATGGAGGAACCTGCAAGATTTGAGAGGGTGATCGTATGCAGGCCATCGGAGAGAGTCGGGGTTTGGTACCACTGGCGGTAAGAAGATGGATTAGGGTCCGAGAAAGAGGTGTTGACACGAGTTCCTTTATCGATTGAGACCAAGAATGTTTGGGGCTGTGAGGAAGGAGGGGTGGTACCAATGAAGGCTACAGAGGTGCCTAGGGTGGTCGTAGTCAGCGAAAAGCCAGATGTAATTAAAGAATTATCACCGTTGAAAGTCAAGGTCACGGTGCCGTTCGCCGCGACGGCTGAGGACAATGTGCCATTGAACCACTGATCAGCCTGATTTGTTGACCAAGAACCCTGATAGGAGAACGCATCGGAACGCAAATTGTCAACTATGATATTGACCTCTGGAAGTGAGCTGGATGACATGCTCGAGTTGTGTGTTGGTGGGCAAAGGAATATAGGTGGTGAGTGATTGTGAGCGCCCAAGGACGTCAAGGGGAAAAGTGATAAGATGACATCTGCCAAACTTTAGTTTGTTTTATTCTGGTAACTGTGGTGTCCCGGATGTTCTCATCCGCACATGTCGTGGCAGTAATTCCTATGGGCGGACTGATGGAGCTGGACCCAGGGTGGCATCGCATGATGGCAAGAGCAAATAGCAGCACAGGCTTTGCGAAGCCAGAATGATCCGGCTGAATGCTAATCGTAGATTAATCCAAGATTTGTAGCGATTTAAAATAATAAACTTGCCAGACTGCATAAGTTTTTCTGACATACACACGCTCCCATTAACTTGATTATTTGATATCCTTGATGTCAAGGTGATGAAACAACATAGTAGTAGTCACACCGTAACACGTCAACCTGTGACCCCCGAGTCGCCCGAAGGCGTTCTGCCTTCGCCCCTTCAATGGAGAGTTCCAGGGCATTGAGGCCCTAAGCGGGCTACTGCGTGGATACTAGGCCCGACGGAAGAAGGTGCGGCTTATCGTGGACCCTGGTCAAGGACTTCGCCTGGGATTGGTCGTGGGCGATAGAATCTCACTTCCTTTGTAAAGCTTTACTAGCTTTACTCGCAGAAGGCTACGTCGATGAAGCGTTCGATGGACCGATCTTGGTGCGAAATGCGTGCATGAGTTTTATATTGTTCATTCGAATTCCAGGATTCAATGGGTGTTGTTTACGACGTCCAGGTCGATTCTCGCCCTTTTCCTGCTCGGATTGTCCGCTGTTCAGCCGTGTTTGGACAGAAATTGTGTTTCCCCCTCTGGCTCTGGCAATTCAGCTTGTTTCCAAATCGGATGTGCCTCCAATTTTCCTATATCTGACCGGACAGGACTGCCATGGTTCCAGTATTTCTGGATCTGGCACTCAACGACTCCGCAGACTGCCAACTACCTCAAGCACGTTAAGTAAGAATGAATCCTTTATCTCTCCTGCAGTAGCTCATCCATCTCTAGTCACCCCCACATCGCCAATCGTGTGAAGCGACTCACTTTATGCTCCAATTGGGTCAGCTGTATTAATTCAAAAATCCCCTTGCGGACGACGCTAGCATCAATCTCGGTCAGTTCATCCTACACGAAAGATCCAGCATCGACATGTGCAACACGTTGTATCAAAACGCTGTCCTTCCCAACCTATCATCGACATCGCTCATCATTTTCGATGTACATCTGACTCAACCAGACCCAGTCCTCATGAATGCATATATCACTTGCGCTTCAAACCTCCGATCACTCAGTCTGTGCTCCTTCTCCCCCAACCTCGATATTATTTTTCCAATGAACCCTTCCGACTTCACCTCATTGGAGGAAGTTACACCCGCCGTTTCTTTGGTTGACTGTAGCGCACGCACTGAAGCTGTCTCATCGTTCTTCCGGGCCATCGCTTCCAAGCTCACCAGTCTGAACATCTCAACCGTCGACACTTCCGATGAGCCCTTGAGACTGTTTCAGAGCTTTTCACTCTCTCACTCGGAACCCCCTGCTTCGCGTAGTCCAATCCTTATGCAATTCCTAGTTCAACACGCGGAGACGCACAAAAATCTTCATTGGCAACACGTAAAGCCGTCACCCATTGCTGACTACACTGCTCATTTACCCTCCATGACCTTGGAATACTTCTTCGGAGGGACAACTCGGAAGCCTGACGATTACTGTCCAGATCCTGAGCCTGGGATATCCTGGCGGAGAAGCTCCCACAACTCGAGAGGCTGAAAGTCATTTGAGAACCACAGATCTAGATGTCCCGGCTGACGCTTTTCACATTAGGACGTCGACTCATTTCTCCCCGAGATGAAAAAAAAATATCATACACGGAGTGGGCATTGAGGTGCTTCGGCTTCGGACATGGTGCGGTTTGAGACGGTGATGATGTTGATGTCGTTGGGCCTGTGCATTGCACGCCTCGTTGAAATATTATGGAAAGCCGGGAAGTACATGGAGGGCAAAAAACGGCTTGTCTAGAGACTCGTTGACGCATGTAATTTATCATTAGGCACCACAGGGCTTGACAAAAAAAGCGCGTCAAAAAGGTTCGGTTCATCATTAATACCTGATTCGTTATAAGTAATGTCGCTTAGATTACCGATTATCTGGCATCTTTTCCAATTTTGAATGGGATAAGGTCCTATGTAAAAGAACAGCACGGCGATAAACGACCATAATAAGCCAGTTCGAGTAATTTACTTACCATTCGCGGAAGAAATTGTGTGAATAATACCTGAAGATCTTTCAACGTTGATACACCACGCAGGACTCCTTCCATTATCTCTCGTGCATTTTCAATTCGCCAAGCCCTATCATGCATACGATACACGCAATGAGCGTAAAGACGGACATAATCAGCCACTGGAGTACGGGTGGAACGGCTCAGAAACGAGACCATGACTACCGGTAAGTTCTATTTGAGGAACGCAGCAAGCCATGTATGGGCCACTGCGAAAAGGTAACGCAGCCCTCTCAATTTGTCGACAATGGGAGCATGAGAAAAGGCTTAGCACTCCCGCGCAGGCGTGATTTCTTGTCCCATGACCACGTTGATCTCGTGCGTACATTCTCTTTAGCGTCTACCACGACGACTCCAGTCCTATGGAACCCGAAAAAAAGGCCCTCGCTCCAACCATCCATGACCTGCGAGTGCGTAATCAAGAATACCTGTGGTGACTAGCACGCTATTAAACTTATAATCCAGGTAAAACTGTGCTACATATGCAGAGAGGAGGAGACTGCTGATTCTCGTAAGATCCCACCATTTGATCATATTCATCCACTCACCACATTATTAGCCATAAACGAGGCAGACAAACCACGAGGTTGGACACACCCTTGCAAATGCACTCTCATTGCCCACGAAGATTGCCTTCTCAAATGGATCCAGACTTCACAAAGCAATTCGAGGGCTTCGAATGCTCTCAAATGCCCCCAGTGCGGCACTAACTACGAAATCGAGAGCGAACGACCGGTTGTATTGAGATTCCTTGCTATCGGCAATAAAGCCTTGCAGCAGGGTGGAACATACCTTACGTTATTAGGTGTTGCAACGGTTGTCGGAATTGCTGGGACAAGTCAGACCTATCTCCTGCACATACAAAGTTGATAAGCGCTGATAATTTGTCAGGTTTTTACATTTGCCTGACGGTTTATGGCGCTTATGCCATCGAAAAGTTTTTCGGAAAAGAGTATGTAATGAGTTATTCGCAACTATCACCTCGTATCCATCTCTATATCTAGAATTTTTGACCTAATCCTAACCGAAGACCCCGTCAATTGGCCCTGGTCAGCCTACATCAATCTTCCGCTCCTGCCCCTCTCTCTCATCCTCTCTCGGTTTCAAAAATCATCTTCATCACTCGTCATTCCTCTCCTCATCTCGTGGTTCCCCTCTTCACCCGTGGGTGAGCCTGCACGTCAACTTTATCAGTATTGGAGTCAGCCGGACAATGCCCAACGAAGCACCAGATTCCGACTTACTGCATCTGACTCCAGTATGTGGCCGCCTCCTCCCTTTCTTTTCGCTTTAGTTGGAGTGCCATTCGTGAGAGCTTTGTATAGGAAGGCTTATGCCTGGGCATATTGGAAGGTGTTGAAAGCTTCGCAACCTGTCAGGAACGATGCGCAGAGGAATGGCATGAGATTCAATGAAGGCCCCCTTGTAATCCGAATTTTAGCAAATGTCGACGTGGGCGATGGAGGTGTTCAGGCACAAGCAGGTCAAGCACAGGCAGGTCAAGGGGAGGCCGGCGACAATGCCGCTGGCGCAGCAGTAGCAGGCGCAGAGGACGCAGAGGGTGATCCTGACGTCGCGGCAGCCCAAGCAGCCGAACAGCTCATAGAGATCAATGCAACATCTCTCGGAAGGAAGGTTGGAGGCGCTCTGCTCATTCCGGCGATATCCAGCATGATGGGATCCATCCTGTTACGATTATCGAAAAGGTCCTATCTTCTTCGTATGTTCTTAGGAATCCGGCAGGAAAGAGGCCGCAATGAACGTAGTTGGGTCAGTTCATTGCTGGTGGGTAACCATTCGGGTCCTGGATCCGATAATTCAGTAAGCGGACGGGCATTGTCTACTTCTCCGTATCCAGAACCACCGCTGTCATGGAATCGGCTTTTGTTATCACCTTACTCACCCTTTGATGACGTCAAGCCTTGGAACAGCATGCCTAAGGTTCAACAACTTAAAACTGGCCTACAATTGGTAGTGAATGCATTTCTTGGCGGTTCCAGAATGTGGGTGGAAAGCGATCCTGTTTGGTAGGTTACTTTTCCATGTTCTGTTCGATTCCCGATTTAACATATTGTCTTATTGAAGGTGGAGGAACTGTGTGGGTTTCGCTGTTTTCATAGCGGTATGTTTTTCGATTGTTATTCATTGCAAACCCTGATTTGGTGTACAGGTCAAAGATGCCATCCATCTACTCCATCTATGGCTCAAGAAACGAGAGCTTGAATCCCGTCGTGTCAGAGACAGAGATTTCTCGGGCATTGACATCAAAGAACTGGATCTACTACCGTCGTTCTTCTTACGTCGAGACTCATAGTATATTAGCGGTTCTCACGTTTGATTCTATGCATCAATAACTAATCCACTGTGCTTAGTAATGGAACTACGATTTTTTATATAATTGACTTACAGCAGCATCGCCATAATATTTCGAATCATAAGTTAGCCGACCGCGACCACACATAATTATCAATGGGCCGCAACGAATCAATCGTCTTTCGCACTTGGTACGTCAGCGATAGTCCTAACTCTCCTCGAAGTCCTCCATGAAGCTTTCAACAATGCCATGAAGCAGAGAAGGATGACGACGACGGTAAGAGGTTCGACAAACGCAAGGTCTGAGGTATCTCCTACTGGGAGGAAGAGCGTGGAAGACGTATTGCTGTGATGCGGTGGAATTGGGATCAGAATTTTTGTTCGAGGTTTGCCAGACGGAAGGACGGCAAATATATGTGCAGGTAGAGAGGGAAGAGAAGTTTTTGCTGTGAGAGCCGCTGATGAAGTTATGTTAGCTTCGTTCATGCAGGCAAACACGAGGACATACTCGTTAAGGGACAAAGGAAGAAGGCCTTTGGCCAATCTAGTTGTATCTTCTCATACGGTCCAACCTTGTCCGTGTTGTGTTCTTGTCTACTTCTTGTCGACCTTGGCGTTCCATATCTCAGGTGCATCGGCACTTCGACGTGAACTCTTTCCCCATCGAATTCGTCCCACTCGAGCGCTTCTGGTATTTCCACGTTTATAAGGACTTCTGAAGGGTCGTTTGACACAGCATGCACCGGTTTCTCCAAGTCTCTGCTTCCCCAGTGGCTGAATTTATAATGTGCACCCCTTTGAGTGAGTTCGTGTGTGTCGACAAACACGAGTGGAGGGAGCGTGAAGTATAGATAAAGCAAGCATGATTGATAGAGCGATGACGGAGGCGGGAGATGGATGATGCTTGTCGCCGTTGGATGAAAGCCTTTGGTTGGTTCGACACTTGATATGAGATAAGCCATTCAGAGGAATTCGGTCTTGGAGAAAGTCAACGTTGAGGACGACATTCACGACAAGTGTGGCGACATCGTGGTGGTGTCGGCAATTACGGGCCGCTTTATTGAGCATCTGGTAATTCAGTCCCAATCTGGTCTTTTGGAAACTTTTCGGCTCCTACGCCCGACTGCAAACTATACCATAGACTGGATTGGCCTAATTGCTCCATCATGAGGTCAGCAATGTGAATTAATGCACATCTTGTTGCTCACAGAACAATTGCGAGTCTACTAGTAAGAGACACGAAAATACATAAGAGATTACATCTATGCCTTGTGTTGGGACTATTGTAAGTTGGAAACTATTTCCGAATTAAATAAGTAGTTGACCATATTCCATGCCTAGCGTGAATGGGCATTCCATTGGGAGCGAGACAGCCTGCATCTCCTGGGTCACCAGAGCCCTGCTTTCCTTTCTAAATCCAACAAGCAGGAGTATCTTGCACATCCTGCAGACGAACGAAACGAGCGAATTGTTGTCGAATTCTCAGTGTGCCTGGTATTCAACTTGTTGAAGCTGATTCTGCGACATTCGATCTGAGTCGCCATCGTCGAAGTCAACGTGGTAATATCGGACACTGTCCATCTAACAAGAATTGTTCAACTTCGGGTGTCAATCGAATGACGGTGCAGGGTCTCTTACTTCTGATATTCCCGCTCTCCGCGGTATAAACCCGACTTGCTTATGTCTGGGGTGCCCTTGATCGGTCACTTTGACATAATTCTGGTATTCAGGTCATTCAAACGGAATTGAACTGAGTAAGAGTCGAAACTCACGACGAGAATTTGCTCCAGGCTTTGGTCCATAATCCACGACATGACGACCGTTTGTCGTCGAAAGTTTCGGACAGACGAAGAGATAGCGATTGTCATAGTGGTCACTGGTCTACTGGTCGAAGGGACAAGTCCAAGAAGTTCATCCTTTGTAAGGGACTTATATCTATGACGCAAACCAATGTTGACGTGCCTTCCTTCTTAAAGGCGATAGTGGTCCAAACTGTCAACTGAAAAATGGGGACCACCTCCAGCGGGTCGGCAGATGTCTGGGGGATTCGTCCTCCAGTTTTACATGCACCGGTCCCTTCATGCAGGTGGTTTACTCGTCGTTGAACCCTGATCAAGGCCCTAGTCAATATGACAAAAAGAGGTAAGAAAACATACATGGATACCATTTATGGCACGCCTCGTGCACTTCAAACGGCTTAACACGTTCCTTTTCCAATTGACTTCGTCTTAGGAATGCTTTCACACAGATTTCCGACTGCCTCATCCGTCTAAAAGCTTTCGGTATCTTGCCCTTTGTAGGAAACATTGACGAGGACTATGATGACATAGATGCTAGCTTTGCATGTTACTACGCAGCGATGAACGGCATTTCATTCAAATGAAATTACAGGGTCGACCTGATCGTCACGCCTTTTGAATACACCGCCTATCTTCTCTTTTACCTAAGTGGACCCGACCTCAGGAAGTACCCCAAATCTTTCAGCGCTGGTCCTTGTCATACAATGGTCTTAATTCCGTCAGCCAATAGGTATACTCCGAGTGTCCTGGCGGCGAATAGAGAAGGGTGCCAACTATCATATTGGTACTTCCTAAAAGGAGAGACTTCCAGAATCTTGGCAGCAAATAAAAAGGTTCCGTCGGATTTAAGAGCTGGCTTAAAGTGCTTTGATCAACAAACAAATTACTATGCTGATGTTCATTGGTTGGGAGCCTTCTCTTCTTCCTGCTTTCACAAAGTTGCCCTTCGAAAATAGAGATTCTAGGTCCGAGTCTGAAGGCGATCATCGGACCGAATGAGATTAGAACATTTCGTGAAGTCTGGAGGCTCTAGCCTGCCGTCAGGCTGGTGGCATACTGACTCCCAATCAGTATAAATAGAAACCAGCTGGTGATTGGCCTGCGTAGTTTAATATGAGTAAGTATATGAAGGCCAAATGATTATTTTTAGATGTCCAGTCATGTGACTGGTAAATAATTTTGAATTTGCTAACTTTGACGAATTTCGGACTCGTACATGTTGGCCCACCTATGCAAGTCTGGGTTGCTTTTAAAACCATATTCCAACAAGATTCGCAGTGCTCACTCTGCATTGGTGCCTGTCAGAGGGAAAAGGAGGGCTCAAGGCCTTCAAAAGGTGAAGGAGTTGGAACGAAATGTACAGGCACTGGAAGAGGCAATCAAGGTTGATGTGTGTACTGCTTCACGTACTGTTTGACGATTTTTTGATGAGTGCCAGTCATTAGCCTTCAATCCTTTAACCTATAGTGAAGAAGACATTCTCGCCATCTATGAGGATGTTCTTTCCTTTTCATTGCCTGAACCACAAGAAGCTGTGAAACCACCTTCGCTTCCCATGACCGAAATGCGAAAGGACGACGTCTTTCTTTTGGATGCATCGACCTCAGATATATTGAAGCTCCTTTCAGATTCTGGGAATATACCAGCTTCAGACCAATATATTAACCTTCTAGCCGGTCTGACGTTTTGTTTTTCAAAAGAATTTATCTCATTCCTCTCGCAGGTAGTCCCACCAAAGAGCAACGACATCTTCATATAATGGCCCACCTGAAAGGTGCACCTACCAGTACCATTCCTACTTCTGCCTTGGACCTTTTGCATCACTACGAGGAACAAAATCTCCCTGCACCATTACAAACATATACTTCCGTCATTACACAACTTTTCTCTTCCTCTTCGTCGATTTCTCGCGCCCAAGCATGGGATATTTTCACTCACATGCGCTATGTTGCCCATCCCATACCTGATGTCGTCCTTTACACTCTTATGATCCGAGCTTGCGCCTCACCTGTTACGACGCGATACTCCTCCGAACCCGAAAAGGCTCTCGATCTATGGACGGAGATGACAGTGGACCAAAAAATTATGCCTACGGTCGGGGCTTATAATGCCGTAATCCTCGCATGTGCTCGTTCAGGAACTAAGACGTATGTCAACGAGGCTTTCAGGCTTGCAAGACAGATGCTCGATTCACACCGTGATGCTCACGGATTTTCCCCCTTCCGTCCTAATAAGAGAACATTCTGTGCACTTTTAGAAGGAGCAAAACGGATAGGCGATCTTGGACGAGCAAGGTGGATTTTGGCGGAAATGGTGAAAGGGAGTGATGGAACCACCTCCGTTGAAGTGGAGATTGATGAGGAGGTGATGGTTCACGTTTTCAACGCCTATGCATCGTATAAAGTCCCTTCCATACGGACATCTGTTGGACCTATGAAGAAGGATTATCCTAATTCATCTCCAATCCAATCAGCGTCGGCGCCACCGGAATTGAGCGAAACAGGCCTTCAACAACGCGAGGACTCTCAATCACAAACGCCGAGTTCTCTGCTTACTGTTGAACCTGATGAACCCCAGCCTTCCTTTGCTCACCTGCCCCCACAGTCCCGTGGGGAAGTTATTCGGGAAGTGAAGACGCTCTTTCGGCGCATCTTAGAAGATCGCATCGATGCACCAAGAACAACCAACCCTTCTCTTCTATTCGCAGAGAAGAAGTTCAGAAATACAGAAATTACAACCCGATTACTAAATGCTTACCTCTCCGTGTTTTATAAGCACGCGGAACTTGCTGTGGCTCGGGAGATGTTCTGGAGCGTGTTCGAAGATGTAGGATCGTCACGGAGTCCAAGGTCTTACCTGGAAGCCCTAGTGCGATGTGCAAACCCTCCAAGAAAATCCGAGAGAGATTTGGCTCTCAGTTTTTCTGAAGAGCTCTGGCTGAAGTGGCAACAACTTGAGGAAACAGGTCTTGACAATAAGTCGGCTATGAAACCAAGACTTGTGGAGCGTGCACATGTGGCAATGATTCGTGCACTAGCTATGTACGTGATTTCCCTTGTGTTATTTCGCCATAAATTGATGCTTCTGACTAGCAACGAAAACCTTACGCGAGCCATGAGCCTTCTCCGCGCTTTTGCAGCAAAATATCCTCCAAATTCTGTCCGCACACCATCCCCCAAGTTACCTTTCCAATCCACGCGGACATCCCTCGTGGGCAAACGGCCCTTGGTGAGGATGACTTCCGCCGCAGACATGGCCGATGATAATGTCCCTCCACTAATTACCTTTCGGGATGTGGAACTCCTGCATCACAGGCTTGTTGATGAGGGGATGGAGAAAGACATCAAGTATGTAACTTGGCTTTGCAAGGCGTATGAGTGGGCTCTTCGGGTACGACGAGATGAAGCCATCAAAGCAAGGCCCGTAGACGAAGTGAAAGGTTTGACGACTACTTAGACTATGTACACATTTAGAGATAATTGTAATGCCGGGAATCGGGCCGGACCATCGTTTAATCCCTTCGATTACATGGACTCACCCTGGGATGAGCATCCTGAGAGCACCAACAACTTCCAAGAGCTTGAATGGACAAAGCTATCCTCTGATTTCACCAATGTAACTTGATTTTTCCGATCTCCCGCCTTTCTTTACAATTTTAACAGGCTGGCTATCGTGAAGGAATTACAACAGGAAAGGAAAGCGCCTTGCAAGAGGGTTTTGATCAAGGCTTCGCCACGGCAGGGGTCCCAATTGGCAGGGAGCTAGGCTTGGTTAGGGGGATCGTATCGGCCATTATTTCTTCTTCTTCTTCTCTCTTCGACGAAACTATGCCTCCTCCAGACACCGGTGATCATCAGACCATAACCGAAATACAAGAGATCAACTCTAGACTGTCAAGAATCAGGTTCTCTGATATAGTTCCGCCGGATCTCGAGGCTGAAGAACATGCGAGACAACACCAGGGGGAAGATGGGAATGAGTTGGGTGCCGCTGAAGGGAGGGATCTGGAACTATTAGAAAGCATGATCGAGCAGATGAATACTGATTCTGAGAAGCCTAATGGACATTCGGCGAAACTCAGGCCAATAGGAGACGATGTGAGAGTCTTGAAGGATCGACTAGACCAGTTGGCAGGTCGGTTGGGGATGGATATCAATTACTATGCATAAATCCGTATGTGAAAGATTCCGACCTACAAATATGTCCATTGAATACATACATACATACAACAAGTTTATCACAATACATAATACATAATCTAATAATCAAATATTCCGCTCTACAGGTGTGTCGTCATGGGACACGGAATGCGTACTGCCCATTACAGCTGTATGATATGTCCTTTCCGATGACATTGTGTCGTCGGTACCAGAAGATAAGCTTCTGAATGTAAAATCGCCACTGGAAGGGCCAATAGACGGAGTCGACAACCTCCGCTCCGTTCTTCCCAGCAGCTCCCCATGCTCAGAGGTGGTACTGTTAGGTGACATGCTCAGCAGCCTTTCCGCACGATTAGAGAGACTATTGGCTCTGCTCGGCGGGTCATGATCGTGGCCGGTGGTGTTGATGGTCAGGGGGGTGGTTCGACGGCTAGAGGCCCGATTTCCTGCGTCGTGTCGGTGGCTCACCGAACTTCGACTGGTCATTTCGTCGGAACCCATGGATTCGATGGTTGGCATTCGCCTTATGAATCCACCCAAGACGCGGACGTTCTCTTCCGGAGGGTACGGAACGCCAAATTCGTTATAACCCAAGGCCATCGGCACGGGAGGGAGGTTGAACATGTTGTCTTTATCATTGCGTGAAAAGGCATAGTTGTTATCGTCGATAATGAATTGGGGAGGGTACGGTTTTGGAATAGATGTATAGTCACCGTTGGTTTCAGGAAACGGCGGACGATCCGACTGCGCGACTTCAAGAGAACTCTCCATCTCCCGAGTGATTTGGGTTATCAGAGTGCGAAATCGGTCAACGAATCCGGACATTTCGGGGTCGGCTTCTCCGTCTCGCAGTGTGGGTATCCTGCCATAGTCCAGAGAGGCGTCGAACGATCGAGAGAGTGCTGAACGAGACTGGCCGCTCTGGGGTGATGAATCACCGATTACGGTTGCGTCTAGCGTCAGGTCTGAAGGGTGATGATCGGTAAGGGAGGTTATTCGAGCCAAGGATGCCCCGTTGCTTCCCACATCTGGAACCAACCAACGGGAGTGGCGGCGGCTGCTCTTTCTAGGAGAAAAGAACGAAACGGTGAGGTAGATGATCTGAATGTGGCATGCATATCAGAAGGTGGAAGCGAAATTATTACGGAGGACCTTACAATTAATGAGGCTGTGAGTAGGAAGCGAATAAAGGACAACGCCGCCCATAGTGACCATGACGGCGCATCGGTTGGGCATTTGGCACGCGCAATTGACCAAACAACGTCAACATCCAAGTGACAGCGGGAATGCAGGTCGAGGTCTGGGTTTGGGGATGTTTTCCAGACGAAAACAAGCACGATATTGATCGTGGCAGGAGCAAGCATGAAGAGGGCAGATAGGATTCGCAGGCATAATAATATAGAGTGGCATTTCTTGCAATCTTGGCGAGATAGGAGTCTCAGAATATAGGTTGATACGGCCATGGCAAAGAAAGTCAGGACAGCCGATATCCCCGCTGTTATTGCGAGAGAGTAATCCTGTCCGAGAGTACTCCTATGACGAGAGTATGCCCGAAAATATCGGACAGTACAATAGGTTGCCCATATCCCTGAAACACAATTCTTCAGTAAAAGAAGGCAACTCCTGCCCGAAAAAGGTTCAAACCCACCCAAGATTAACTCCAATGACAACGTGATGACCTTTGTATGCCTTTTGAATGCAACAAATACGGTCCGAACCTGAGATATGGGAGTGGCAGGGCGAAGGAGAGGGTTTCGTGGCAGGCCCGCTGGTGTGATATCCTCATTTCCTGCTGCTATCGGTGCCAATGGCGACAGAAGTAGGGGTTCGGTGGGGTAGGGATCGATTGTTCTGCTCGTAAGAAGGGGAGAATTGGAAAGTGTTGAAAGATTTCGTGAGTGTACAAGGGAATGGGTTTCTTTGGTTTCGCTACCATCAGGGGAATACAATGCCGCCATTCTTCACGACCATACCACCATCCGAATGGGGTGTAGGCAATAACTAGTCAAGGCTAAGGGGGGGAGGTTGTCATCCAACTGTGACACTCCGAGTCGTTGGTTCAATCACCTTGGGCACAAGAGTCTCCAAAATTCAACCTTTGCACGTTGAGCGGTGAAGCTTGCAGTTTAAAATAACAGATATACAGTTGAAGCCTTAAAAATAATAAAAGGAGAGTCTGGAAAGAGACAACTTGGCATCAGTTTGGCAATATTGATTGACTCAAACAAGGCATCATGATCAGTGCATCAGGAAGCACGCAGCACATTTTCCGATTTATTAAGCCTCGGGGTAATAAAATAAGAAGTGAAGGAGGGGGTGATCCTCCACGGAAAGAGGGTGGTTCAGAAGCAGGACTGATGTAAGAGAAGACTCGTTTATAATAACCGGTGTCTTGTACATACAGTCCGAGGTAAGTAGATGGTTTGCGTAGAGGGAGCCGAGTTACATCGCCCGGTGCCCAATTGAGCGGTTTCTGTCAGATCTGACGGAGAAGGAGTATTCGGGGGTCTTACGTATTCAGTCACCGATGTCAATTTGCCGAATATCGATCCATCTCCGATCGAAATGAATTCCGCACCCGACTTGCTACTGATCGTTTCTATATAAATCTGCTTCTTCCAAGTATATAACCTGGTCAGAATCTGGCCATTCCCTCCCATATGTCAACCCCCCTCCACCATTTGTCACACTCCCCTTCCACAACTGCCTCCACCATGTCCCCCAGCGATCACAGTCCACACCACAGAACCAGGTCGTCCCCAAGGCAGGGCAGGCGACCCCTCACTCCCAGCTCTCTCAGAGGTGCCTTTATCCTCCCGTCCTCCCATTTCACTACTGACTGCCCAGATAGATGTCGACTTGGGCCAGGCCTCTGATTCACTACCGAGAAATCCAAATTACCCTACTCCCCCCACCGGTCACGACCTAATGGCCATGTTCCCACCCGCGCCTCCCGATAACATACCAGAGATGCGACCAGGTCCCACAAGCGGCTTCTTTCAACGACAAGAACGTGCCTTTTTTGCACAGGCTGGCAAAGAAATAGTCCGCGTCTGCGTTGATGTCGATGTCGGTCACGGAAGTGAAGATTCTGTCAAGTCACGCATCGGCAGCTCGACAAGGTCTTGGTCAACTGCACCCGGACCCTCCGGATCCACCTCCGTACCCTCATCTGTCCAAGGCTCCCCCGGACCTTACCCTCATCCCTCACTCCGTCCCAGGGTAAATGTTAACCCATCCATGTTCCCCGCCCATTCTCCTCCATCTGTTTCCCAGATCCCACATCACCCCGCAGGTCCCGGTATTACTAGGTCACCACCCCAAGATATCATGTCGTCAGGGCCACCCACCCAGAAACCGGATTTTGCTCCGGATGATTTCCATACTGACGAGTCCTGGCGGCGCCCAATGCCCTATGCGGAAAGAAGGAGAGCTGGGAAACACACCAAACGTGTCCTCAGGACATGACTGGGACCGAGATGTCGTAAAGCTGATCATTTCTTCCATATTATCTCTTGATCCTGCAACATTGTCCCTTTGCCCTTGATCTCCTGCATCTCCCTCTAGATGGCATTAAGCCCGCATTTGCTTGTCGTCCGATTATCATACCGCTTCAATCATCTTGAGAGCCCTGCTCCCTTGTTTATCACGATTTCACCAAAGACTCATGTTCATTATTTATTGCAGAACCTGTATATGTATATGTACAATACATCATCTCATTAAGATTAGATCACTTCTCTTCCAACTGCCACAAAGCTTCGATGATGCGTAAACTTCAAGTTGACACCAAGTGCTCTTCAGGTGTATGTAATACCTTGGCTGTGCCATTTTCGATCATGATCACAGAAATCGGAAGCATCGAACCGGATTACGTCAATACCTATTAATAAATGTCGACAAACCTGAAATAAATCTGCTAATTTGAGGCTTTATTCCCCTGTCCCATGGGCCAGAGTCTGGGTGATCAGCACCAAGTGATAGTAACTATGGAATTTAAATTTCCGTGTTCCCTTTTTACCTTGTCCGTATTATTATAACGCAAGGATTTTCGAGATTGTTGAACAATGAAGACAGCGAGCACCCGATTTCCCGCCATCTGGTCTGCGTTGATGATGTCATCGCGTAGTGTGCCTTTTTTAAGTAATCAAGTAACGGTAGTGGCGACTATACATATGTAGTGTCGAGTCATACGTATGTGTCAGTGAAAAAAATTCGGGACTGAAAAGGCTCTTTTGGTCCCGGTTGCCCCGCGAAAAACCCTCCGCATTGATTTGCTACAAGTGCCCGGGTCCTGGTGGAGTGTCGATTTTAGAAATACTGAGCCATCGCGCTATTGAAAGTTGTCATTGGCCTGGTTGATCGGGTGAAAAAACCCCCCCTTTGCACTGCTTTGTTGGAGAATGCCCGGGTCCAGGTACTACAGTATCGAAGCCATCGATTTTAGAAAGGAGGTAAAGCCATCACGCCACGGACATTTGAGCTCAAAATTCAACAACCGACCGGCTTGTAAAAAAGTTTGCCGTATCGAGGCAAATGCCGCCCCCGAACTGTTTCAAGAAAAAAAACTGTAGCTCAGCGCTGATGGCCGACTATGGGGGGTGATTGATGAAGGGTAATACTTACATTGTACTGAATAGCTGCTTAACCTTTCCCCAGGCGTTATGTATAGGGTTAAGCTAATATTCTGGTGTCTTTGGCTCTGGATTAGATGCGCTTGGTACGTCATATGATAAGATGTAGGTTTAGAGCAACAGTTGGACCCGTACACACCAATTGGTTACTCAGGCTCATTTGAGAAGTGAGCTATAATCACAATCGGTCTTAGATCGTGGCATCGAACAATTAGCCTGATTTGCATATAGCGTGTATCTTTGAACCGGGAATCACCCCAGCCCTGAATGGAATATTAATTCAAAACACAAAGCCAAAAAAAAAAACCTTGCTAGATTGGACCCTTTCCTCATGCTTGCAGCAACACGCAAATATTGTGCCTCATGGTGCACGATGCCGCTCGATTATCAAGATGGTTATAGTAAACTACGAATGGGGATTGCACAGTTCATGCCTTGCGGCAGTAATTTTATAATAATACGTATTCGGGGTAAGAACATAAGGACAACGTTTTGGAATCTGAATAGCATCAATTCAAGGGAACCACAAGCCTAAGGGATCATTCAAGTTTCCATTAAAGGATTTTGACACAAGAGATCGACCATATACATGAACGCGAGTAAAGTGGCACATCCGAGTCCGCTTATGAAGTTGAAGTTATGAATTGTTCAGTTGAATCGATGACCAATAATCAATATGTTAAATTAGCAGCGATTCATTTTTAATATCACATCTAGAGATAGTTTACTGTTCGGCTTCCTTATTTGCTATAAGTTAAATACGATACCAAGTAGTAAATGACTATACGTCAGCTCGGGTGTTCGTTCCATCATATGCGGGATCGGACTATTAGTCACTATTCATACGCAGTATTTGGGCCATTGCAAGCTGAAAGAACTATCGTGGACAGGAAGTTTCGGGATTGCGCTTATTGGTTTAGCCTTACAATTCGGATGCACTGCACAAGAAACTGCGGATGAGTTTCTTGGGATGTGCTTGTAGTAGGTGCTGAACGGAGTCTAGACTCCGATCCACTGTTAATGGTCACGTGCAAGGTGAAGAAACCATGAAGGTGCAAAGGTTGGGCTATTCACCTCGTTTTCTACTACCTCCTCGATATTGGAACCCTGACACCCCCCCCCGAAAAGATGGTAGACAAGAAATTTGACGCGGATGTAGCCCAGTTCTGTGCAGTGACAGGTGCATCGTACGCACCCCTACACCCCAAAAACAAATCGATTGTGTTGATCTTTTGACTTTGATTAGTACAAGGGACGCTCGGGATTTCCTCAAACATCACAAGCGTTTGGACGTCGCTATCGATGCATTCTATACCAATCCAAATGCGTTTTCGGGTCGACGGAAAGCAGACACGATTACAAGTCCCTCTGTCAGCCAACTCGGACAACTGTTTGATAGATACAAAGGTCAACCAATCATTATGCATTTGATTTTTTTACTTCTGTCATGAATTCACCACGCTTTTTTTTTATGATCAGATGAAGACGGCGATGAAATTTCGATTGACGGCACGTTCAGATTCTGTGAAGCGCTGGAAGTAGACCCGGGAGATGTCGTGTTGCTCGCCCTCGCTTACGAGTTGAAATCCCCAAGAATGGGGCATTGGACGCGACAAGGGTGGATAGACGGTTGGAAAAAAATTGGGCAAGTCCATTCATAACTTGAAACTTGCTTTCGGATCTGCTCATCGAGCATTTGCAGAGCCGATTCGATACCCATGATGCAGACATCACTACCCCGACTTCGGAACCAACTTGGAACCGACCCGGATTACTTCAGAAAGGTCTATGTCTATACATTTGACTTTGCCCGTAGCGAAGGGCAAAGGAGTCTAGGTCAGGAATTCTGGTAGTTTGAATTTTCGTGCGTTTAGGCTGAGCCTTGTCTTAGGCCTTGAGACCGCCCAGGCCTTCTGGAGCGTTCTCCTTCCACATGGCTTCGATGGAGGGGCACTGACTGGCAAAAGCGACGATGACGCCGAAGGGTGGCAGAAGGAGTACAATCGGTGGTGGTCCGACTTTCTAACACAGAAGGGTGGCAGAGGTGTTAGCAAGGACACATGGATCATGGTAAGCATTAGTCGCTTCTCAAAAGTTTACTTACTCAAAAGTTTCTGACCCGTAGCTACTGGACTTTATACGCGCGATTGACGCCGAGTTCTCAAATTATGATATCGAAGGTCTGATTACGTTTCATAGTAATAGCAAGGTTACTCATTTTATGCCGCACCTTAGCTGCGTGGCCTTCCATCATTGATGACTTTGTCGAGTACGCTAAGGCACGACTGCATTCTTGATCCTGCTTCTCGTAGAGGCAATCGCTATTAGAGTTTCGAATCAACTCCTGCTAATTGTTGTTTATCATCGTGCTATCGTCCTATTCTATAGAATTATGGTAATATATCCTGCTTCTCCGATTTCGTAGGAGTTGCAGACCTTTCCTGAAAGTTATCAGATGAATGATACGGGGTTTACTGTGACTGAATCTACACCAATGATGGGGATATCAGTACCCGAAGTTGCTGGAAATCCCTCACATCTGTATATGGTCTCCATTTGACCTGAAATGCATTCATTTGTTACCCCTAATCTGAATAAATTGCCACTTTTAGAAATATTCTCCAAATGGGGCATATTAGTTCATTCCAAAGGACTGCAAAACAGCACCTTTGAGATGGAGGATCTGTAAATGGTTACCAAGCTCAAAGCCTTGAGAAAAGTATTTACAAAATTAAAACAACAGCCAAAGCAAGTCTGGACGAATGAATAGAAATCGAAGTGAAATGCACAAATGGTCACAGACCAAATGTCAATAACGAATTAAGCATCAAATGGATTCGGATCTCATGAATATATTCAAGGTCCAACTGCCTCCGCATTTCTGATTGGAATCGCCCGCACAACTACTCGGACAATTGGTAGGAGCTATCACAACGCCGGTTGCCCCGTTGTTTGACAAGTTGTCGCCGCAATAGCCTGTGGTAGTATTTGGATTAGCGTCGCCTAACCAGATCTTGGTTATGCTCACATTCGAAGCTATGTAGTTCAGAAAAAATGGAAGCGTCGGCGATCAATCCGTCATTTGCGTAGATGACACAACTTGGAGACCTACCCATATTCGACACCGGCGTATTTATAATTGGAACATAAATTTTGGCATAGCTGGGGCGTCATGTCGGCTCGGTTGAAGTGTGCCGCTGTCAACGCCCGACGAGAACCAGTCGTACCTTCGGCAACGCATCCATAAGGAGTCCAAGACGATGGAGTTGGTTTGGGCACAGTCGCATATACACTAAGCCGCCATGGTCCACCACACGTATGTCCGGCTACCAAAGGGGTAAGGAAAATTATGAAAGGGGTGAAGAAAAAAACTCACAATCACCGGCGCAAGGCGCTGCGCAGTCATCCTCCGGAGCCTGGATGGCGTTGGGACGAAGTGAGTCTGCACAGTGACACTCGGAACCATCTTCCAGACCAGCATAAGAATAGCCTCCACCGGCACATCTGTCAAGACAGGCATCAACCGTTTGAGCAGAACTGGTGGTGAAATTGCCAGACAGCACTCGAGCGCCGTCATCTCGATAGCAGTGAAGGTAAGTGTATGGGGAAGTCGAAGTGCGAGGAGGAGGATGGGATTTCGAACTGGCAGCTTTCCACGAATTAGCTTCGAAAATAAACGCTGATATCAAGACCTACTGGCGGAACCAACCCAAGCATTATAGTTATCTGTCCCTTCGTCAATCTCATGCCAAACAAAAGCCTAGAAATTTGTGAAATGCCCACAAGTAGTTGGATTTGTGATATACGTGTATCCATCAGGCGTATAATCGACGATCCTCTGTCCATTTCGGATCATTTGAACAGTCATCTTACCAGGCGAAAGTGGGATTTTGAGCTTGGTGACGCCCGATTCGACGGAGAATGTGTTGGAAGAACTACCGCACTTCAGAACCACTGTAGCAGGCGCAGTGGTAAATGCAACTGCCCACATTGTATCCTACTCGTGCTCAGTATTCATGTCAGGAGCGCACTTGGGAGAAGGGCACTTACGGACGTCCAATCCCAACCTGAGGGCTTCGGCAGGCTGTCTCTGGAGGCAGTCGCACCTGCGGGATGAGGTCGAGCCCAGAAAAAAATGACGTCCTTCTGTTATGGGACTTGAGTGGAATTTGAAACACGACGAGAGAAGAACGAACTGTGATAGCTGGGTACCTTCCTGTCTTGAAGGCGGTGATATAGTATGCCGACAAGTCAAACCATGCAGTGTGAGGGAAATTTGTAGCCCATGTGGTCCCTTCGGGTTGAGCTCCTTTGATGGGTCCAAAGCTAACAGACAAGGATTAGGGTAACGATCCTCACAAATCACGTAAATTCGTACTAATCAGATTCGCCGAAGTCATTCCTTGATCGCAGATTCAATGCAACATTCATTTCATGAGGACGCCAAGACTCACCAAGTAACCATTTCAATGAACGTTAACTGATCTCTCATTGCTACCAGCTGCTCCCATCGGTTGACAATAAGCCAGTCATCGCCTCGAAAATAGAAGTTCTTGTAACCAAAATGGGAACTACGAACAGTCAGATTAGAGCAATCCACAGCGGTACTAGAGGGTTGTCTGACTATACCCAACCACTAACAGAAGTGGCGTAACGATTGCCCAGCTGACCCAAATCTGTTCGAACTTGTGATTAACGAGAAGAATGAAACAAACAATCTTGTTTTCACAATAATTATCGTCTTTTGTCTGTAAGAACTGTTCAGCTTCGTTACTGTCTGATTGAGAGAACACCCACAGTTTTCGGGTAGTTGCCTTGGGGCCAAGCACAACCCCAGCTTAAGTTGCATGAACCGATGAGAAGAAGCAAAGGAAGAAGTGATTATTGCATACCAAAGCCAAGAATCGAGCGAACGCCAGTTATTGAACTGTCCTTCAAGACCCGAAATGAAAGGCATGATATATGCATTCGTCTGAGCTTTTACATTCGCCCAGCCAGAATCACCAAGACATCCACCCGAAAAACTAGAGACGAATACCCTTCCATTGATTTTAAACTGGTTTGGGTGGTTCGAAAATTGGTTGACACGAGAGACGACTTCACCCAAATTGCAGGGCATTGCGGTGAAATCAAGAGACAAGAACAATTTGAAACCCGCACCGAGCTGTTGGGCAGCGTTGTAGGCATTGTGGATTTGGTTTGGCTGCCAATGGTCGGAACCAACATTCAAGGCTAAAGCATCCCTGAAAGTCATTCAGCAGAGATCTGGTGATCAAATCCGGCGTACGCACACCCCCTTGGATTGTATTTGTTGGATGTCGTGTTTCCAGTCATCAATGGAGAACGAATACCTGCGAGAGATACATGAAATGGACTCGAAAGAGCATGAGTGAGAAAATGACTTACGTGTCTGAATGACGATGAAGGAAGACTTGACCTCTCAGTAGTACAATATATGCTGTTTGAACTCACTGCCAACAATCTAGAAAATGATAACTATTCAGTTCGAAATTGACAGGGTAGGAGAGTTGCGGCTACATGATGCATAAAAACGTATTTCGTCCCGTCCCGTTTCGTCAATTCGGAATGATCGTCTCTGCGAATCGTGGAACGATTGAAAAAAACATTCCAATCTTTTCCTTGTCTGCGCAAGGAGTTCAGCGAGCGATGGGATTGTGCGGTCGTGTGGACAATGAGAAATGTCAGGATAAACAGCCAACGTAACATGAATGGAATGAGACAGTACGCAGGCCAAAGCTAGCTTAAAAGGAGCGTGGGTCACCAGTAACTGGCGGAAATATTCACAAAGGAAGGGATCAACACAAATGGACGGCAAAGTGTCAAAAGACCTTTCATTTATTCAAGTCGGGAAGATTCTCAGCCGGGCCCAAGTTGAGAACGAGACGGTCCTAGGTAACCGTGGTAGTGCTGCTGTTCCCAGACTCAGGATAATAATTGCTTATCAATAGCGGGACAGAAGTCAAAAAATCCCCCACGGAAGTCGACACTAGTTGACGAAGAACCCGAAATGTGGCCCAAAATCTGCGGTCGGGATTTCAAGATGACTGCATACCAATAAAAGCAAGTTCGCAGAAGATTTTTGCATTGGTGGGGAATATAAATGCGGCTTAGCTTTACTGTCGCGATATTTGAGTACTGAGCAGGCTCAGAGCAGCTTAATCGGAGTTTAAATATTTGGCTCGGGCCGATATCAGGTAAATTCCCAGCCAATATATTGACTCGAGGATCTGCTTTCTTTCCTTCGCTCGTTCTACAGGATGACAGAAGTTATTCACGAAAACACTATGGACACGTCAACAGGCGAAGGTTTAGATCTTATGCATCAAGCTAGGAGGCAATGTAAGTTCGTCAGCAAGGCGAGATTTACCTTCCCATTCAACATCTCCCACTCTAGTTGAATTCTACTTCGCCGATGCGAATCTTCCTTATGACAAGTGAGCCAACTACTGCTATTTAAACATGTGAAGAAATATCCAATAATTTATGAAAGATTCATGTGGACGCTATATTCGAAGGACCCAGATCACTGGATCCCAATATCTACCGTGGGCTCCTTCAAACGCATGCGAGAATTCAGTGCACACGGCAATGAATGGCTTGCGAATGCCATTAAACTCAGCGACTTTCTAGAAGTCGATGAGACCGGGACAAAAGTTCGCCGGACAACGGAACCCCAAGAAGCTAAAAACCAACTAGAACGAAGTGTCTACGCAGTGAGTGCTGATATTAGTTCTATCCTTAAGCTTTTGCCAAGTTTTCCAAAAGAAAGGTTTCGGTGATGAGGATCCCACGCTTCAAAGACGTCTGGAAGAATATTTTGAGAAATATGGGCCAGTCAGCGCCGTTCGAATGAGGAGAGACGAAAAAAAGCAGTTCAAGGTAATATATTACCCCGGTTTCCCGCCTCTGTTGTTGTTGATTTCGTCAGAGTTCTGTGTTTACAGAATTCCGAGAATTTGAGACGGTGGAAAAGTTCTTTACGGCCGATCCAAAACCGTCGTGGAATGGCGAGGAGTTACTCATTATGACGAAGTAAAGTCTATCACTCCGCGTTCAGTTCTCAGTTCTGATAATCGATTGCCTTAGGGACGATTACTGCGAAATGAAAATAAAGGAAAAAGGGCTCACGGGGAAAGGCGCAAATCACCGACGCGACTTGATCACATCGAGAAAATTCAACGCTTTCCGTGAAATGGCAAAGGCCAAGAAAGATACCGAGACTGTGAAAAAGGATGTATATCTTGAATTCCTAGGCCACAAACTGCTCATAAAGGAAGACGAGGAAGGGAATGGGGTTATCAGCACCGACGACATCCCATATGTGAAGGGAGTGACGCTTAAGTTCGATGGTTGCGGGGGTGACGTTACTTGGTCTGAAATTAAGGCATGCCCTTCTAATTATGCGGAAGTCATGACACTGATTATCTCATAGGACCCCATCAAAGAGCGGTTTGACGGGAAACCGCCATACATAAAGTATTCCCGTGGAGATAGCAGTGGTCTTGTCGGATTTTACAAAACCCTCAGCGAAGAAGATATCGAATTTGTCAAGGACGCTATCAAGACCATTAATAAACATGATGTCACTTGGTCCCTACCAACGGAAGAGGAGGAAAAACAGTTTGAGATTGAACGGGCGCAAGCTGCTGCACGTAGTGCTTTCGGTCAAACTCGTGGCGGACGGAATCCCGGCAAGACTGGAGGTGGTTATAGCAGAGGACGAGGGGGTGGTGGTGGAAGAGGTGGGAGGGGTCGCGGTCGCGGTAGAGGGGCCAAGTCCAGTAGAGCTGCAAGAGAAAAGGACGACGAGGGTGCTGAACCTTCCACAGGTGACAAACGTAAGAGGGTTGTGGAACCAGATGGGGCAGCTGGCGCGGGCATCCGAGGAAACCATGCACCTCCTGCCATCCAGACAACCAAGAAGGTGAAAACCAATGACGGGGAGGCCACACCTACTTCGGCTTCATAGCGTTTGAATGATGGAATTTAGTGTATCTCTAACAATTTTACCTCTCCCGCCTGTTGTATTCGTCCGTTTATTGCTACTTATTTTACAAATCGGGACTTGTCGATAACAACGAAGGCAGGAAAGGCGACTCCTTTAGAAGTGACAATTTGGGAGACTCGTTCCAGGACACCATGGCTGTCAGGACCTTTACGGCATCACTACAAAAGGATTTTCATTATTAACATACTCGCAGTGTTGAAAACTCACTCTTTGTGAACACGAATGACAGACTTTGCTCCCTCATTGTCTACCCAAAGGATATCGATGTAAACCGCAAAAAATGTCATCCCGAAACTGAGTTCAAGTGCGTCTGAGATAGTTTTACGAATTGTGAGAACATCTTGCGTTGGAGGGTTCATTGAAAGCAGGAGGTAGTGGCTATCCAACGGCATAATGAGAGTCCAAGTTTACCTCCGATCACATGATCAGTGAATTTACAACTGATCATGGTGAACAATCGACAAGAGCTTGAACTGGATTTTGAACCAATTTTTGCAAACTTCGCAAAATCCCCTTGTCGTGGCCAACACTTCCTGTCCCAAAAATGAACCACTGGAATGCGCACCAGCTAAAATGCTCCCAAAGAACTTCTCTCTTGAAGACGCAGTCACCGACTTTGACGTTCTAGGAATGAAACACCCTCAAATAATTCATCAGCCATATTCACCCAACCTCCTTCCGGGCCATATTTGATAAAGACTTTTCCAAGATATACCGCAAGCAACCCAAGCAAGTCTCCATTCATGACGTCAAATCGCTTGCTCATCTGCAAGACCCCTGCATTCGTGATAGTCACAAAGACATTCTGTCGTAATGCCGAAGAATTTCGATTGATGCGCGATTGACGAAGGCATGCGAGATAAACGACGAGTTGACTTTGGGCAGAGAGGAAGTTGCCTTGCATTTTAACACCAACGCAGAGCATGAGTGAGTGAAAATGACGTTTAGGCTTGTCTCCAGACCTGAAGCAAATTCCGACACCATAATCAACACGCCCAGGAATGACGACGCCTTTCGAGAGGTTTCGTGAACCCTTAGTAATTGTATGGGTGAAAGAAATGTCACGGAATACTTTGACATCCTCCCAGCGTTTTGGTGCGGATGGTAAGGCCTCATTCTCAGTTGGCTGGGGAGTCTCTTGCCTTTCTGGGAGTTTTCTGCGAGTAGGACTCAGTAAAAAAATTCAAATTCTGACTGACTCACCAATTGCGAGAAGGAGGTCGAAAGCAACCTGACACCCTGCCTCACTTGATCGATCGTAGATTTCCCGTATAGTCATTCAGGAGCTATACTAATACTCGTCAAGGAAGGGTTTAAATGAAGTCAAGGGAGTTTACCAAGGGATGCTGATGGTTGCATCAACCTGACGTCTGGCAACCTCTCAATCGTCTGTCGGAAAAACCCAAATTTACCGATAGTGATTAAAGTAGCGTACATGTACCTGTCAGTAACTGATATGAGCTGATATATTACATATATGCTATAGTCAGTACCCATGTCAACAAATACTTATTTTTGGATTTTTCCGACATCCACAGGTGTTTTTCAGCATCAAGATATTTGGAACTGTACGATGAATGTGTGAATAGTACTAGTGTAAATGAAGTGGATGCATTTTGACATTTCACAATTTGACGGGCTGTTAATGACAAAGTCGCAAGTTTCATAAACAACCAAACTTCAAGTACAACGGTTATAGTACAACAGATGACGGATTCTAGGGCAAACTGGGAAAGGATAATAAAACTCCAAGCAGATGAAAGCAACAATTGTAGATATGGCATATACGGAGTCCTTGCTGTTAAATAATATAAAATATAAAATGGAAGAGATACGGGAATGCGGAGGTAGATACAATGTCAGGAAGCCTTCTAACCTTTGGAATCCTGTGATGATACAGTTGATATGCGAGTCCAGTTTTGAAGACGGAGAACGGAGGACGGTTTAAAACTTATACAATGATGACCGCCTTATCCTCATCATGTGCTGTTTCTTTGGTGCCAAGTTCTTTGACGAAATTTTGAAATGCGTCGTCGATGTTGTCATCAGTCCCTAGCATACGATGCAAAGCGCGACCCGTCTGCTCGTAATCGCAGGCTAGGGAGTACATCCAATACGCCAGATAAGCCCCGACATGTCCCGCGTCCGAGTCGTGCAGAGCTGCTAGGCTGCGACCCGACGCAGGGGTGACTACCGTGACCCCATCCTGGGATTCTACATTGGCCAATTCTTTGTTAAACGCATGATGGACGATGGGACGAGTCGAGGATGGTAATGAGGACTCGTCACTGGATACACTCGATATCGAAGCAGTATCCGCCTCCGTAAAATGACCGGAAACTTCGAAAGTCGGCACGGCGAACGCTTCCCAAGGGACTGTACCAGCACAGTCCCAGTCGAGAACACCAACGATGTGCCCAGTTTCGTCTACCAGGATATTGTCACTGTGAAGGTCGCCGTGGCGCATTGGGAATGGGCCTCGATCATCGCGTTCATCGACAAGGGGCATCATGGCCCTACGCCACAACGATGCCACAAACCTCCGCTTCAGCTGAGCACGTTCAGCATTTTCTCCCGCCTCTGCATCTTCGTCCAGCCCAACAGCCATGGCCAATCTTTCGTACGCCTCTGCTTGGACGGAAAAATATTCCTTTGCCGATGAAAACGGACCCAGTCCGAAATCGGCCCCCGGACCAACTAAAACCTCCCCATTGTCGTTGATAAAGAAGGACCCGACCTTGTCAAAGGTGATACGACTGAGTTGGACGTGAATGTCTGCGATGTCGTGTAGATAACGCTGGAGGATCGGACGCCTACTCTCATCCCCCTGTAAAGGGTCGGAATCGGCGTCTACGGTAGTGATGGAGTCGCCACAGCCCAGCTCATGAATGGCAATTCCGCAATCCTCGATGGTTATGCCTGTCATGGCTGTCATGAGGACGAAAGCGGGGAAGTCTGCTCCGAGGGGGTTGGACGGTGACGGATGCGCATGGTAGGCAATTATGGTGGGGACAGGGATTGTTGTTCTTTCGCGAACGAGGCGTAGTGATGCGACTTCATTCAGAATTTTACGTTCAAGTTGTTCCGCTGTGTTGAAGTAGGCATCCATAGGGCGCATGCCGAACCGTATGATCCAAGACTCGTCATCAAATAGGAGTTCGTATACCAGGAATGATTGGCCCCAAGTATAGTGGTCCAAAAGTCGACAGGAATGTCGTTTTGGATGCAGGGATGACGCATATGATTCGATCCTTTCACGATGGGGGGTGAGCTGATCAACCATGGTGGTGATTCGCATCGCGTATTCGGGTTCCATGATCCCAAGCGAGCCCTGCACATCGGGCCAGTTATCACTTATCGGAGCCATATCAGGTGTTCAGCGGTTCAAGTTTTCAAGTGCAGTTGGTGATGGGGGAAAGGAAGAGAGTTGGACCGTATGGAAAATTTTCTGGGCAGCGACAGCATGTTTGACGCGTGGACGGTCCTAAACTCGTCCACTCTGCCGAACCGACAAGACAATCTGCCGAAAATATCGATATCAGTCCAAATCACAAGCGCCCAAGACTAATACCCGCAGCAATCGAAACTGCTGCGACTGTAATCACAATGACGGTTTATGTTGAAATTTCTTGCAGCTATATTTGGATGCCGATAATTAGTCACCGTCTTACTTACGTTCTCGACGGAACTTCGCCCTTGATTACGAGGTACGAGAGGCCACAAGACCGACTTTGTCCAGTGAAAACATATTTAGAAAGTTCATTTCCTCACCCAGCAAATGCTCTAAGATGGAATAGATGACGCCGATGAAACAAATACAGTCTTCTAATCAGTATTTGATACAATATTTTGCCAAAGATGGAGTAATCTCTATTTACTAGCAAGCAGAATCAAAAATAAATGGAGGTTAAATAGTGGACCCCAAAGTGAGATAAGATCACTTCAGATAACGCGAGGAGTAGATAACGAAAGGGGATGGGAAAGGATTACGGGATTTGGAACCGTTACACTGTGAAGCCGGAGTGATTCACGCAGTAACCATCAATATGGAGGAGAATTGGTTTCTCTTCTTGTGACACAAAGCTGTCGATGATAGTCTCATTTTTGGGTTATAAGACAGATAGGAAGACATACAGTGGACGGCAATAACCACCGTGCCTACACCCTCTTCTGCGCGTAGGAGACAATTCACCAACTTCATCGTTTTTGCATTGATTTTTAGACGACCACCCACAATTTAAAGATGCGCAATCCGTCTTAAAAAATCAACATCCGCTCTAGTTTGAGTCGAATGCCACGTACCTTTATATCATAAATACCAATAGGAATTAGACAGCCACATTTTAAATGTACGAGGGTTTTTTCCACTGCTGTGCACATCGTGAGTTGAAGTCCCAGTTCTCATATTGGGTCTTTATAGTATTTGCAACGGTCATATGATCAGGCAAAAATATGTTTTCATGCAGTCTGATTGTGAATTTGTTGAAGGAAGATTGGAGGCAGAAATTGATTGTACTGCATTACCGTGATCAGAAAAAGTTTTTCTGTGTTTGTTTTTAAGGATGCTCCGAGTCCCTACCGTTCTTATACACCATATATAGCCGTAGCGGAAGAGTTATCTCTTCTGTTAAGACCTTTTCGTGAATTGGTTCAGCGTGGGGCTTTGGACTTCCTTCCATTGTTCAACCAGGTGTAAGGGAAAATACATTTCCATGTCTCCCCAAAGGAACATTTCTTCCGACCCAAATGGCACGGCAAGGATGGCAGCTGTTGGGCACTTGGCCTGTCGTGACTCCCCTAAAGGGAGTTGTTCTTTCACCCGCCGCGTTTCATCCAAGTTTCAGTAATTTCTGAAACAAGGGTGTGACTCGGAGTTCCGGACCGGTACAATGGGTAGAAGTTCTACCCTATAGCGAGTATGGGAGTGGTAGGTTAGAATGGAGTCTTCGAGCAACCAGAGATTAGATCACATGTCACAAGGTCACGTCACAATCACTCTCTTACTCCTGCTTGCTACTGC
>Ga0307517_10001608_pt1 | contig 37574 bp, 12 predicted proteins | sample 23_EM_MG_FD_194515 | JGI IMG/M metagenome (GOLD analysis project Ga0307517, IMG submission 194515) | Populus trichocarpa ectomycorrhiza microbial communities from riparian zone in the Pacific Northwest, United States - 23_EM | ecosystem: Host-associated > Plants > Roots > Unclassified | place...
AGGTATTTTAAAAAACTTAAGTAATTATATGTGTGTGTGTGCGCGCGCACGCACGTGTGTATATATGAGTGCAAGTGAATGTGTGCTGTAAGGAAACAAAAAAAAAAGAACAAACTTGTTTTTTCAAATAGAAGGAAGCATTCGGCCAGGAGAGGAAAAACAAATTCAAGCAAGGAAAATGTCTCAATTTAAAAGTGTTAAAGCTTTGGTTATTGTTTGGTAAGGTGGCCTTACACTTTTAAATAAGATTCTTGGAGAATTTATGCTTTAAATTGATTGAAATTTGTGAAATGAGGAATTAGGGTTCATGATAAATTTTAGGGAAAATTATAATTGATTGTGAAATTGTATTAAGATTATTGAAGTGAGTATAGAAAGTAAGAAATTATGGTAATTGAAGCAAAATTTTAGGTGTTCTTAAAGAAGGGATTTTTGGAAATAATAATAATAAGAAAAATAAAAAATTAAGAATTTTGATAAGATGATGAGATTGTGTAGGAAAGAGATGATATTAATGTTAAAGAGTGAATAGATCATGAAATTTTTTTATGTTTTCCGTTGATTTAAATTTCGGTAAAAAAAAATAAATTTAAAGAATATATATATATATAAATATATGATTTGAATGATGAAATGAATTGTGTTACAATGTAGAAATTGGAAGAATAAGAAGGAAATTTACAAAAAGAAGTAAGGGAATTTTCATGTTTCTCTCTAAATTTTATTTTGGCAAATGAAAGGATAATTGGAAAGATTTTATTTATTGAGTGTGTCAATATGAAAAGTAGAATAATGATGTGATATACTTATCAATTCAGGAGAGGTTGTCGGGCCGACACCATAGTAGGGAACTTCAGCTCGAGCTCAGTCGTCAGGTAATTACATGGTGCCTGAATTTATTATTGCTCAATATGTATTTTTATCTGATTAATTGTGGTTGATAAACTAGTAATTATTATATTGTTTATTTGAGAAAATAAGATATGCGATTTGATGAATTAATTCTTGAATTAATGGGATTAATGCCCTGGTGAATGGGCGTGATAAGGAATTAAATCCCTGGTTAATGGGATTAGTATCCTTGTGAATGGGTAAATCGTTGAACAAATTCCTGATTTAATGGAATTAGTGCCCTGGCAAATGGGCGAGATGAAGAATTAATTTCCTGGTTAATGGGATTCGTATCCTAATGAATGGTTGAAATGTTAAACTAATTTTTGGATTGATGACAATAATGCTTGTTGAATGGACCGGTGGAAAATTAATCATCCATTAGTGAAAGTAATGCCGGGTCAATTGGGCCATAGGAATAATTATATTTTTGGTTAACGTTAAAAAAGAAGAAAAAAAAAACTCATAGATTATTCTGAAATTTAATTGATATATATAATACTAGATGAGCAAGTTAATTTAATGATCTTTTGACTAAATTTTCAAAAACAAAAAAAAGGGAAGAAAGAAAGAAAGTAGAAAGAATTTTATGGATATCTTTTTAATCGAATTATTGTATTAAATCAATTTTCAGGTACATCCCCCTATCGGACTGAACAATAGATTAGTTTCCTTATATTTTGTTGGGTATCTTTTTGTAATGAATGAATTTATCATTTTGTTATGTAATATAATGCGTCAACAGTTTATCGAAAACCCTTTTGTGTAGTGTAATCTTAATTATGAATTTCTTTTTTAATTATGTACTTATTTCGATTATAATTTCGTTAATGGTCCTTATTTGTAAATCTTTGAATTGTGTAATGTACTTCAGTTATAATTTGTAGAATAATTCTATGGATTGCATCCATGTAAATGTGGGATATTGAATTGCTGAGATATGTGTGATTTTGATTATTGAGAAGTTGTGGTGTAATTAGAGGAGGAAGTCCTGGATGATAAGACGAGTAAGAAATTTGATAATTGAGGATTGTGGATGAAGAGTCAATAACTTGGTACCTAAAAATATAGAGGAAAACTCTGTCGAATTTTTTATTGATTACAAAAAAAAATTCTCTAATCTTAATTGAATTATCATGTCCTTATTCTTTGTTTTGAATACAAATATTGGGGTTGTTACAAAACCTAAAAGGGTTAATACGTTTTTGTTTTATTATGAATCAGGGTACTAATAAGTGCTTCTATTACAACTCTTCTAACTTCAAGTCCATAACTTGCGAAGATGGGAGGCAAAGATAAGGGAAGCTTTTTAGGTGGAAAAGGCTTATTAGAAGAACTAGATGACTTTGGATCCACTCGGGGATGATATGAAATCCCTCACCACCATATGAGATGATATAATATCAATATTAAAGAGCTCAAAACCTTCTTTTAAAGGCCTTAATAAAGAAATATAATTCCTTTATAGTTGTCCAAGCAAATACTCGTTCTTAAAAATTTATTGAATGGGATATGACAGAGAGAGCCTCGGAGTTAAAGGCATCACTAGTAGCAGGTTAAAGATAAAAATGGTGTTATTGAGGAAGTGGTTAGCCTAAGGGCTAGAAGGAACTTCCAATAAGAGTTGTTCGACATGTTTGGGGGGACTCCTAAGTTATGAGATATAGTGGATGACTACCTTGTGGAGCTAATAGGAGAGTTATATTTTTCCAACAAGTCTAAAGAATTGTTGTTGATCACACCCAAGTTTTTATCACTAAGAAAGCTCATGACTATAAAGAGATATACCTCTAGTGTATTAAGGTAGCTATCTGAGGAGAGTATCTTTTTTATGTTAAGAAGAAAGACTTAAAGGTTGAAGAGGTGGAAAAGAGCCCTCGAGAGAGTGTTAGAAGGTTATGAAAAAACATCATGTCCCTTAAAAAGAAACATGGGTTTTAGAGGACAATGAACCTAAAAGGGAGATATGCAAGAAGAACTCATCCAATGAATTTGATATTGTTGACTGAATTATATATTTTTATTTTGTATGTTGGTCTCAGTTTTTGTGGGGTTTTTTAGGATGTGCATGAATACTTACCTCATTTTGAATTGTCTTGTATATTTGAACTTCAAATGTATTTTTTTTATTTGTAAGTATTGTGGTTGTCACTATTATTGTATGCATTGTATTCACGATCCATTGTATTCACGGTCTAACAAACCCTTTTTTTCATAACTTTAGAATATAAAGTCCTAACACTTACGAAATTTTAAAGGTTAACATGTTGTTAAGAACCATATAGAAAATGTGATCTAAAATCTCAATATTTAGAAAAATCTTAGGGCTAACATGTTGTTAAGACTCAAATAGGAAATGGAGATCTAAGGTCTAGGGGTGATCATTTTCGGTTTGGTTCGGTTCAAATCGACATGTTTCGGTTCAGTTCAGTTTTTTAGGACAAAATCCGGTTCAAACCGGTTTGGCTCGGTTTTTTCGGTTTGGCTCGGTGTCTTTCCGATTTTGCTCGATTTTCAGTTATTTTTTTCCAGTTTTCTCGGTTTTCAATTTTTTTGCTCACCCCTACCAAGGTCCAATTCTTAGAAAATTTCTCAAGACTAACATGAATCTAGGCTTTGATATAAAAAAGTGTTTCTAGAGATAACCTTCCTTTAAATTTACCTAGATAGGTATAATGCTTTGGAAGGTTTTAGCCCTATAATTTCAAGACTTAGAAAATTTTTCAAAGTGCCCATGATGACGATGCTTGTTGAGGTTGTTCGAGTAATGGGTTAAGGGTGTTTTTATACTACGAGTGTTTAAAAAAAATCGACAAATCAAAAAAATCAAAAAACATTAACTGAAAAAACCAAACTAAGTGAAAAACCTAAAGAAAGAAACTGAATTAAAAATTAAAAAAAATCAATAGTCTGATTCGATCTTGATTTTAAAAAGCTAAAACTGATTGAATGAGACAAAATTAAACTAGTTCAATCAAACTTGAACCTCTCCACCCCATCTCCTCTCTCCCTCTCCCTCTCCCTCTCCTCTCCTCCCTTGTTTATTGCTAAGTCCAACCAACCAACGTCTATAGAGGCAGTTAGCAATGTAAGATGGGGTTAGCTTCTATTTTTTGTGTAGTGAATTTTCTTGTGAGTGCAAACTCTGTGCATGTCAGCGAGGTATTTTCAGGTTTGCAAGGATTGCTTGACTGGGCCTCATTCCTGTTGGGTGGTGTCTCATCACCTGATGCTAATTGTTGTAACTTGCAAATCTCTAGCATGGTTAAGTCAACATGCTACCAAAAACGAAGACAAAGGGGAACCCTGTAAATTTTTAAAGGAAGAAGATTTGAAGCACAAGGGAGTTATTCTCGATAGAACCAATGCACTCCCTCGCCTGTGCAAAGTCCAGTCATTCTCGAAGATATCAAATTAATGATCTTGTTTGTCATGATTTGATCCGACCAGATGTTGCTTGGATGAACAATATGAAAGATTTTGTTTTCTAGAAAAAACCAACCCGGCCCAAATTGATTTGGTTTGAAATGATTTCTGATTCGGTGATCATGTTATAAAGAAATACTAATTCCCGGTTCAGTTGGATTTGGAACACCCCTACTTTATACCTAGATAAGGTAGCCCTTTGGATTTGAGAGGAATAAGGCCTTCATTCTTGGGCACGGTGGTTTTGGGGCATTTTCCTTTATATTTGGGCAGGATGGCCTTTATTTTCCTGGTATAATATTGTCTTATGCTTGGACAAGAAGGTTTCCGATGCTTGAGGCCTATTATCAGGGCAAATTATAAGTTGTAAATTGCATAAAAACAGTTAATATAATTAAAAAAAAAAAAAAGGAGATCTATGAAAAATAAATTACATAATTGTTTGTTACTGATTAGAGCACAAACCTAGCTAACTATTGGGTGGTGATTCACTTATAACTTGCAGCAATATCAGAATTACTAATTAGTAACACCTATAATTACCAAGAAAAAACCCTAGCAAATCAAACAACTTTTCACATCCCTGTAAAAGAAAAAACTCTCTTCCATGGGAATCTAAAGACCAACTAAATAGAATGCTACACCAAGCTCCAAGAAATCCTTGCTGATCCTAACACCTTACCTTTCAAGTCTTTACATTCTGAAGTCTAAAACACAAACTGTATTGTTGGCAAAACAGGCTGCAATTTTATCACCTTCCTTGTTCCAACAAACTTCAAATATTCCACCATTGCCAGTATATGTTTTCACAATCTTTCCTTCCTTCAATGACCAGATGTTGATGCATCTGTCAAGAGATCCACTTGCCAAATACTCTCCATTAGGACTAAATGCAACTGAATACACAGGCTCTCTGGAAATTCATTTAAAAGACATTTGTCAATAAAAGCTACAAATAACGCGGCAACAATTTGATTAATCATAAAATCAATTATCTCTTCAGTGACAGGATAAAAGAACATCCATTCTTCTTTAACTACAACAGCCCTGAAATTCAAAGGGATAATAATAAGATACAATTTCTGATCCATCTAGCATTAATTGGCCAAACACAATAAGGTAATGGTTTATTACTTATTGGTAATGAAGGAAAAAGGTCAAGAAAAATAATTGGGGCAGCATTCGAGAAATTATGAAAGAAAATATAAAAAAGTGATCACAGGAGGTCAAATTTTACAGAAATGAATTCAGGTAACTTTGAATTACTGGTTCATCTAATCATTAAGCAGTCAACTTATCCACAAGTTGATAATGAAACTCATCAACTTTTTCTACTGTTCCTTTGACATGAAAAACGAGAAAAAGCTATGTTCATACCTGTGTCCATTCAAACTGCTGAGAAGTTTCCCAAATTCCACATCCCATAACTTCACTGTTGAGTCAAATGATGCACTATATAGAAAGCAGAACCGCATGATATCAGAAATAAACATTGAACAATTCATCAAAGTTGACTTGAACAAGGTGCTAAAGTTATTGATGTTTCATGACCCCATGCAAAATTGGGATTAAAGATTAACAGGATTTCTTGAAACTAAGCAGGACAGAAGTATTAGTCAAAAGAAGAGAATGACAGTGTTGGAGGGTGATTCCAGAACTACTTAATTTGCAACACACGTGTTTGTGCATGAAAGTTGAAATGCACAAACAACATTTAATTCGAAGCAGCAATTTTACCTCGCCAGCACCAATTGCTGGTTGGGATTGTTTGTTCCAGGTCCAGTGGGGCTCCATCTGATAGTATAAATCTCCTGCAACAAGATTATTGAACATTCATAGTAGCAATCCACCAGGCTCTATCAAGCAAGTCCATAAACATAAACAAATCTTGATCTGTAAATTAAAAGCCATGCAGTACCTTAGAATGTTCCCTCAAATCATGAACATACTTGTCCTGCTTCATGCTCCATATCTGCAAAATGTGATTCATCAGTTGCCAACCATGAAAATAACAAGCTAACAAGTAATGAAATAGGACTTAAAAACAGCTCATAGGCAATGACAAAACAAGGATTCTGTTTAAAATAATAGCTCATATAGTATAAGGCATTCATGAGTTGCAATTTCATAAATGAACAAATATGATAGCAGACCAAAATGTAACTTCATAGATGACAAAAGAAGGTAGCACAAATAATAACCTTAGCACTGATATCATCAGAGCAAGACGCCAACAATGAACCTGTAGGATCCCACTTGACACAATTAACCTCACCCTGAAATTGCAAAAAGTACAAATAGCATCATCAAGTTTTCTATGTAACACTAAGAACCACAAAGATGCAACATGATGGTTCATCAGATTAGGAATCCAAGACAACTAGATAATAATGCCAATCAATCATCGATTTGAAGTAAAAAAATATTCTATATTTATATATTTTATAATATAGGTGGCTTCCTACTAAATTAATCTGAATGTGGTCTCACATTGCACCATTGATAATATTGTTGTAAACCCCTGGATAAAATCCACAAAATTAATAATGGAAAATATTATATTAAGTGATTAAATCGAGTATTGGAATTAAAAAGGTGACTTTGAATTTTAGAAATTTGAAATAAAATGTTCATGTGTTAACTTGAAAATAGAAGCACAAAAATTATGGGAAAACAAAAATCAAAGAAATGCAGACAAAAACCAAATGGAAGAGATAAAAAGGGAAAGCGATGTTCTAGGATATAATTTAATGAAATTCAATGCAATTTGTTTAAGCTCAACATTAAAAAGGTATCTGAATCTGGGAAATATGACCCAACAAACATAAAAGATACAATATAAATACAATGTGGACTTGTAGGCCAAAAATTGATAAATTAGTGATAAAAATGGAGAATTTTTATAAATTCAGAGTGAAAATATTTAGAAAAATATTTTAGAATTTTCAAATGAATCAATATATGGTTGACTTTGATCACTGGTGTAAGCCTGCTACAATCACACAATTTTTAACCCAGAAGGCAACGAAATTTAAGGAAAATTTATATTCTGAATAGGGATGGACGTATCTGGACGATTTAAGTAGAATAAACAATATAAAAATTCTTTTGGCGTAAAATTACTTGCTGGCCAGTTTTACACTATCGGACATAACTTTCAATCCAACCGTTGAATCGGGTTGAAGTTTTACAAGTAGTCTCCAAACATGTTTTTCTACTTAGGGTTAAAATTTTATATCGATCAGAGACTAGGAAGATCTCACGATAGTGCTGGAGTTTAGGTAAAATAACTTATGGACAATAAAGGGAAAATTGGGAATAACCAAAAATTTTCTTCCTCCTCCTATTTAAACTGATGTTCGGCTTAAAGAAAAAGGGGAGAGACCGAGTATTACCATCCTCTCTTCTTATTTTTCTTTTGTTCTTAAACTTCATGAGGAAGGGGGTTAGGAGAGATTGAAGTGAAGGATTAAAAAGGGGGAAACTTATGTATAGAGGTTAAGAAACTTGTTTGGGGAAGGGAGAGAGAGAGGGACGGCTGGAGATAGAGAAAAAGGTGGCAGGTTTGAAGAAAGAAGAGAAACAATGGGGAAAAAATTCAACTGGGAGCTATTTAGAACTTGCAAAATCATTGGATAAATGGTTTCAACCTCCTTTATTCAAGTATAAGTGATGATGTATAGAATTGTGGTGAAATTATTGGAATTTCAGCTAGTGTTCATAAATGAATTTTAGAGAAATTGAAAAATTATGTGGATATGATGTAATTGAGGTGTAGTAGAGTATGAATAGCCTAGTTTATGAATGTATGAAGGAGAAATTCAGGTGCGGGGGAGTTTAGGCCATGGGAAAAAAAGAATAAGGAGGAATAGAACTACCTTAAATTCTTTTTTATTATTTGTAATTCACATGTGTTGAAGTGTTGGAAGTGACGGATATTGAATAAGATACATTTTTAAAAAATAAATAAATGAAATGGAGTATATGATTAAATTGATAAGATAAAAAGAATAGGAGGATTGCTTAATTGTCTTGTTCTTAGACAAGTATATGAAAGATAAATGCTAAAAATGTAGATTTTGGATGAATTAAAAGAAGGTTATGAAAAAAAGGGTTAGTGTTTTGAAGTTGGTAAGAACCAGCCATAAGAAGAAAGAGGTGAAAACTTATGAAATTATATAATTGTTGTCTAATTGTAGGTGATTAATAAGACTTACATTATGTTGATGAAATGATGTATTAATTGTAATAAATTTCTTGATATGTTGTGATTTTGACATAAATAAGAGGTTTAGGTTAGGTGAAATTTATGCTTGGAAGTGTATATAATTGACACATTTTGATATGATTGTGTAATTAAAATGAAAATAAGTGTTGTGAATAAGTAGGATGAGATGAGGGATGAAAATAACATTATGATCAATATAGAATGTTAGTATGGAAAAGTTGGTTATTGAGTAGTAACACTAATAAGAAGTGGTTATTGATAAATTGTTAAGTGGTTGGTATGAAAATTTTAATGATTCGTTGTTGATTAACATTGCGAAGGAAATTGTAAATTATTTATAAAATCATAAAGTAGAGATAAAGTACTTTAAGAATCATGAAACAAAGCACTTGTTATTGAAGAGAGAAACTTAATAAATTTGTGGCCATAAGTTTCGGCCAAGTAGAGAAGAGATGGAAGAATGTACTTTTATGTTAAGATAACTACGAAATACTTTATGCATGTAAGTTATTTAGATTGTTTGGGTGAAGAAATTTAAAAGGAAAACCTATAGAATGGGGTATGCAATATTCGGCTAAAGAAAAGAATTTGAGGGAGGGTTCTTCAAGAATAAATATGTGCATGTAAATTGAAAATTGATGTTCCTCAACATGGTTACAATGATTTGAATAAAATATACTTAAAAGTTATTCTGAAATTGATTTGATTCAGATATATTTGAATACATTGTTATGAATTTGTGAGGAACAAATGGTACAATGGAGTGTTGGTTGAAAACATGTTAAGTTAAGAATGAAATGGTTACCTTGGCTTGGATTGATACGGTATTTATGTTATTTTAGAAATTGTTGTTAATTGAGTCTTAACATTTGAAACTAGAAGAATGAGTTGTGTGATTTCTTATTAGAAAAAATATATTGAGGAAATTGTTGCAGTTTATATGTGGGTGGAGAAAAAGAGAAATTTGAAATGCATAGTATGGATATGCAAGTGATTCAATTTAATTTATGGTATGAGTAATAATAGTTATTTGGTTGAGAATTGTAGAAGAAACATTCAAAAAGACACCTGAGTTCTCAAGAGCGAGCTTGGATAGCAAGACTTAAAGTAAGGGATTGACCTCCCTTTCTTTTTTAATTATTTATATATTCTTTTATAATTGCTAGAATTACAATGGTAATCAAATTGTATAGTGTATTATTTTTAATGGAAGGCGTATACCTTTGACGTAGAAATTGGTATGGAATTTATAGTTAATCGTATGGGTGATAAAGTGTAGTACATTAGGAGATGTGATTTGCCGGTGGAAAAAACCTTGTATGTATTACTTTTAATTACAACAGAATTGCTATACAAGAATTATTATCAACCGTATTGGCAGGAAATGGATGATTTGTTACCGATTGAAACAATGGAAATCCCGTGTAATTTGTGTTAGACCTCTACACAGAAATTAATGTCGGAAAAATATGTGTGGGAGCACACGCGCGCGCACGTGTATATGTGATAAGAACTCTAAGATAATTGATGTGTGAGATAGCCGGCAGGTGAACAGATAGTGTGGAACTAGTTCCCTGGTTAATAGGATTGGTGCCCTACTTAATAGGCAATTGGAAAAACTAGTTACCCTGATTAATGGACACTTAGAGAAACCAGTTAATTTGATAATAAAACAAATGTCCAGTTTGGACTAAAGGGGACATTGGTATGTCCTTAAATTGTGTTAATTGTATAAATTTGTAAGGTTAAAGGTAAAATAAAAAATTAATTGTTTAGTAATTGATGTGGTAAATATATTGAAGAGATAATAGTACATAATCATTGTGTATAAAGCTGATTGTATTTAGTATTAAAGAAATTTTAAGGTACCTCGCATTGTGCCAAGTAGTAAATCATGAATGTAGTATTAGATTGAGATATTCATGAAGATGTCGATAACTAGGTGTAGTCCAAGTATAAGGAAAAATCCGTTGAAATTTTGGTAGAGTATATTAAATTATTTTAAAATGCAGTTATGTGAAATTATATCCAAATGGTTGGGGTTGTCATATTGATGCAAGTTCGGGTATTCCAAGTGACAACACTCTAGTCCAAAGCAAGCAGAAGGCCATAACAATTGACAGGGATCAAGCTAATTCAAGTAAAGGGATACATTCTATGGAGGCTACAATTCCAGTGGTACACGTTGGCAAGAAAAGGGAAGTTACAATCAATAATTGAAGATCATCTCATACTTCCAAGTGGCAAAAGAAGTTATTATAACTGTCATTGTTCTTATCTTAGTAGGTAGTTATCTAGTATTAACTGTAATATGTATTTCTATTTAATGAAGAATGTTTGTCTGGGTGGGCAGATTGTAATACAGTTCTTGTCTTTGGTGTGATTCCAAAATGAGAGTGATTCTCTTGAGTGGTGTGAGGCTACTTGTTTTATCTTTCTTGTAATCTTTATTTTTTGCAATAAAATATCAGATTTCTTTCCTTTGTTAATTCTTTTTTCTGTTATCTGTTCTGTTGGAACCAACATTCATGAACTTGGTTCTTCTTGATATCGTTTGGCATTACATATAAAGTGATTAATAAGTTATTTGGCTAACCAATTAATAGCAACAATAACATGTAATGGAGCGAGTTGTATATGAGTTTGACTGTGTTGACAAGTTAATTATTAGATATTAAGTTAGTCCCACCGACAAAGTTTAATGGAAAAGAAAAATGATTTGAGCACGTCTTAAAAGTATAAAAGTAATGGAAGGTCATGTGATAAATTATAAATAATAGAAATGGACATAAAATAAGTGGAATGAATAATGAATCGAGAAAATTTCTCAATATAACAAGGGTGTTATATGAACTGAAGTATGAGGTATCATAGATGTAATAAATGTTATGGAAGTAAAAAGATGACATGAATTATGTTGTGAATTAGACATAATTATACAATGAGTTACGACATGTATTAAAGGTGGTTGAGAGAGGAAAAGATCATATAATTTATGTGTTGAAGAAATAAATTGTGGGGTAAGTTCCATGAGTTGTGAAATAATAATAATAATATTAATATAAATTAAATATATTCATGGAGTGAAAATAGTTATGAAATAACCTCGATATGAAAAGAAATACAATATGAAAGTATTTGAATAAGACCAGTCAATTTTCAAGTTGTAAGGAATAAATCGTATAATGACGAGTTAAACAAGATAACAAACAGTTATCATAATGCAACGATGATAATGTAATGAATAAAATAATGTGAAGAAAAATATTGGAAATTGATATAAGATCAACATTCTTAAAACAAAATTTTATGAAATTAGGTTTGATCATATAATTATTAAACGTTAGTAACTGGAATGATGCAAATGTTTAATATGATTTATTTTGTAATTTTGTGTATAACACAAATAAATTCCTATGAAGACATCCATTTATATAAAAAGAATATTTGTATTTAGGGTCACTGAGATACCCAATATTATATAAAAAGAATATTTGTATTTTCAGGGAAAAAAAAAACTTGCAAATAGTTAATAAGGATGTAATTTTAACTAGAATTGTAATAAATTGTATATATTTATAAAACTATTGAAAGGTTGTTGGGACTTTATCTTTTTATATAAAGAAAGTCTTTGAAATTAAGTAAAAACACACGTGAAAGTGCGGGGTGTTACAATTGTACACACACCAAGTTCAGTTGCGGATTCTTAGCCCCACTAGAATATGACCCAAAAAAAACAGCCATCTGCCAGCTTACTGAGATATAAAAAGGCACGCTAACTAAATAACCTCAGACAAGTTTGAACAGAACAACAAGAGCAATAAACAGTTGTTGGATCGTAGAACAAACCTGATGTCCAGCAAAAGATTTAATAGGGCGTGTTTCTCCAACTTTGCATACATATATCATATTGTCAGTGGAGCTTGTTGCAAATGAAACATTATTGCGCCAGTCAACATCAAGTGTAGGACCTAAAACAAAAACCAACATGAAAATTCAAATGCAACAAGGGTGATTTCTATTTTCTGAAGAAAGACCGTTTATTCTACGAGATGAGTGCAATCTCAAACCTGAATGAAACTCAAACTGCTGTTTCCATTCCTCAGCCCTCACATCCCACACAATTGCTGTTTTATCACAGCTTCCAGTTAGAAGATAATCCCCCTTCTTGTTCCACTTCAGAGTAAATATGGGTCCTTTATGCTTGCTCAATGTTGTCTTTAGTTCACCTAGACCAGGGAAAAGATCCAGAGCATAAGCCAGAGTTCCAAATTGCACTGAAAAACTGAAGTAAAAGCACAATGGCAATTAATAACTTATGGGCATACGTGTTTGTGCACATATATTAAAACAATGTTGTATCAGTTTGTCTATGCAACAAGTTGATAATGGTTCTCATGTAAAACAAGAGAGCAAAACCACCAAAACAAGAGAATTGATTTAGGATAGAACAAAATCACCAACAAGAGAGATGCTCAATCTTGAAGGAACCAAACCAAGAGAGACACTCAATCTTGTAGAAACTCAAGTTTTAATTTCAATTAATAATTCAATTATCAAAATAATGCTTATTCTTTTTTCTGCACCGAACAAAACAACAACAACAACAACAACAACAATAATAATAATAAATCTTAATTCAATATGGAAACTAAAATACTAATTTAACTACTAAATAATAAAATCTAGAATAATCATACAATATTAAAATTTCTAAATGAATATAAACCGATTTCCATTGTTTTCCTTCATTCTCCATCATTCTCCTAGGTTGGAAAAAAAACTCGACCACGAGTTTGAAAGTGTCAAATAGCAAAAACTCAACAAACTTGCATGCACACCATAGCCCTAAGAAAAACTTTTGCACATGATACCTTTCATAAAACTTTTGCACTTGATACCTTTCATCCTTCTTCAATGATGAGAAGAATGTTGGCAAAAAGATAATCTTCTCAGATGCAATATTGAATTCAAAGGAACAAAGTCAATGTGATCAATCTCTTCTTTAATCTCTTCAATGCTTGCATCAACTTTGATAGGAACTTCTTGATTCTCCAATTTGTAGGTTGTCACTAGACTCTAAAGGTTTGGATTGTTCATAGATATCGACGACAACTTTATTACAGTGGTCAAGAGGAAAGCCTAATTGGTGCACTGGTTTATACATGTAGGGAAGGAGGAAGCTCTAAAATGCAATTGATAGGAACACTATCAACTAGCTTAAGTGTACTAAATGAGACAGCTTGATTATCCAACCTCTCATTATCCAAAAGAAGAAAGACTAATTCCAATGGAATTTCATAAATTTCCTTTAAAATCTCAATCATCATATAATCCATGTTCAAGAACATATCTTTGGAAAAGTAGTTTGTGTAACTTTGCAAAAACATTTTAGCATTATCCTCAACCAAAGAATCACATTTGAGATCGAGCATCAAAAGATAAAGTTTGACCTGAGAAATAATTTCAAAGATCCAAGTGTGCTTATAAACCAACCAAAACAAAGTGTCAAAGGTATCTTCTAATACTGCTACAATAAGCTGAAAAATATCTCTAGTCTGGTCATCACAATAAGGAGCATCAAGTGCATTTATTCTAAAAATTTCAATCAAGCAAACAACAACAAAAAGTTTAACATCCATACTTAGAAAAGTTAAAAGTTCCTTAGATACTAATGCCTTCATAGCTGGACTTAGTGCTCTTCTCATGGAACTAGATGGATTGTTCCACTCATACCAACCCATTCTCAAGTTAAAAGATGGAGACCAAAGAGGTACATTGCCAGTCACATAATCCCCCCCCAATATCCTTGAAAGCCATTTCTGTTTAAGCCACACACTAAATTGCAATTGTTTTTGTTTTCAATTGGATGTATGACCTTAAATCCAAAGCAGAGAAATCCAATCCATTGCAATTAAATTTGACTAATTTGATGTCCCCCACTAGCAAAAGGCAAGAAGAGTGGCATGAATTGGACTTTAATGCAAGACCCAACTCAATTGGGAAACCAAATCTATTATATGTCACATTTTGGCAACCAAATATTCTGTGGTAAAAAACAAGATCACATTATTAGCTTGAAAATTGGCAGCCAATTGCTTGAACAAATCTGATACTCTAATGCAAGTATAATAATGTAGCTTTGTGGTAAAAAATTTCACCCCTTTTGCCACCAACTCTTGGTACTTCAAGTTGTTCTCTCATGTTTAACTTCTTCTCTTTGTGGAATTCTTTTTTTTTTTAGAGAACAAGAACCCTAGATGAATTTCACGGTGGGCACCAAATTGATGTAGGACAAGAAAGCAAAATCACCAAAACAAGGAATTTGATGTAAGATAAAGTAACAAATCACCAACAAGAAAGACACTCAATCTTGCAGAAACTCGGTTTCAATTTCAATTAATAATTTAATGATCAAAGTATTGAATGTCTAGGGATTTATTTATATGCACCAACCAAATAAAAAAAACCTAATAAGTCTTAAATCAATAAAGAAACTAACATCCTAATTTAACTACTAAATAATAAGTACTCATATTCCTAAATGATAAAATCTAGAACAATCATACAATATTCAAATTTCTAAACAAATAAGCTGATTTCCGTTGTTGTCCTTCATTCTCCATCAGGTTTACATGTGTGAACCCAACACTTAAAAGTGAGAAAAGCCCACCACAAAAACAGAAAAGAAAAGGAATAGATGTCAGAGCTACCCAAATTTATTGTTTATATTAACAAATTTGAGACGCTGCTCTGTTTCAAGCTTAAATAGAAGGCTACAAAACAGATCTTGCTATAATAGCTTACCATCTGTGCTCCAAATTCTTGCCTGCCCATCATAAGAGCCAGTAGCAAGTAATGTTCCCTCGCCCTGTACAAAAAAGGCAAAATAATTATCAACACATGTGAGGAAAAGGATTAATTTGACATGTAAATTAATTTTCTTGATTCACCAAGAAAAAGGATTATCATCAGACCCTTGCCTATCAGCTTCAGTTTGAGCCTATTCAAATTTGAAGTAAATTACATGCCATGTTCAGCTACCTTTCTCTATTTAAAAATTACGTAATGCGATCCACGTGTCAGAAATCCATAAAATATGATATCTAAGGAATCTTTAATGGCAAAGAGAGTTCCATTCCACCACATCGGAATCAACTGGATAGCTTGATTCTTATGATTGGGGTTCAAAAAGTATAAAAAAAAAAAAACAAAGTGAATACCTACCAATGACATGTAAAACTTTAAATGAATTCATAAGAATAAAATATGAAGAGACATTAAATTATTATTATCAATAATTAAAGCCTGTAAGAGAACTCACATTCCAATCAAGTGTGGTAACATCTTTGCTTTTCTCATTTGTCCTTCCCTTTACATGCTTCAATACCAGCACATTTAGAGGATCATTCTGCACGCCAGACCTAGAGGTCCCCTCTGTTATTGTCCAAATTCTTGCTGTGGAATCTCCAGAACTGGGAATAACAATAAAGTGAGTGACATGCAAGACTTAAGATATGAACAGAAGGACCAAAATTTTCTTTTGCTATTACAGATGATATATTACAAGTTATCTACATTTTAAGAAAAGTTACATTACAGATGCTTGCAAAATATCCAGAAAAGACAGCTACCACTGAAGGCCATTACCCTGTGTTGGCATCATCAAATTAGAGAAATGGAATGGGCAATCTATATAGAGTCCTAACCTTGCATATTGAAATGCAACTTAATAGATAACAGAACTCATAAAGACACTAGATCAAAGCAGCACAAATACTCATAGCAAACTTGCATGCAAGGCAAACCTCTACAGTAGATACGATGCACGTTTCTTTTAAGATGACATGAAACTTCAATGCTTTGGTATTTGAATATCAAATTGTCCAGCATGTGTATCATTCATTTAAATTGTATCAAAGACTTTCAATTTACTTCATCTCCTTGGAGGAATGAGTTTACCTAATATATAATATCAATACTCCATTCAGCACACTTGATACTTACAAAAGAAGAAAGACTATGCATAACCTGTCATGTTTAACAAACGTTCTGCTACTTCCTAATGCTAATAAAGTTAAAGTAATGACATACCTAATGAGTCAATATTTTTACCAAATAATAAAAAACTAAGAATCAATATACAATAAGTTTTGGCATATAAATCAGAGATGCAAGCACAGAAGCATCAACAACAGTGATGCCTCTATCCAAAATCACTGACCCCGATGCAAGAAGTTGTCCTATTGGACTCCATGCACAGGCACAAACCTAAAGGAAAAAATGAAACAAAGCACATGGTAGTAAATATATCTAGCTGAAAAGGGCAGTAAGGAGAAAACAAAAAACGAAATATTAATATAAAAAAGCAAAAAGATCAGCAAATGCTCATACCTCAGAAGTATGTCCTTCCAAAATCATCACATCAGAACTAGGAATTTCACATGTCTGAGATGTTGATGTTATAGAAATATCCATTGGCTCTGGTCCTACTAAACAATAGATTTTCACATTTTCAGAAATACATGACATAGAAGTGGAAAAAAGTGAGGCAAAGAGAGGCAGAAAGAATGTCATATCTTTCACTACTTATTCAAGAATACCACAGACAAGTGAAAGATGATAGCCTCTTATTCACCGCGTATGTCTATATAACTAACATTTCACCATATTCCAAAGGGAAGAAAAACTGGCTTTAAACTATAAAACATGCCACACCTTCCCAACACTTTGAAAGCACAGAACTCCAAACTAATGCATAGTAGTGATGAAGTAATATTGTATATGAAAATAATAATATATTGGGGCTTAAGCTTTAATAGAACTGGGGACAGAATAAAAAACAGTAGTAAAAAATAAAGGAACAGTCTGACAATTTAACCATGGCTTGTGGTCACAAGGCACCAAAGTGCTTTACTGAGGCGAGGTGGGGCAAGGTACCTTGAAAACCCCATATAAAGTGTTAAGAATAAATTCAAGAAACTAAAACTGCCACAGAAAAAAAAAAACATACATAGAAGTCAGATTACCTTCAAAAAATTCATTTTCTTCATGCTTATCTTCTGCATCAGTGACCATTCTTCTATCAGTGTTATCCTCAAGCTGCTTGTCTCTCTCTTTTTCACTTTCTAACCTCTCTCTATCCTTTTCTTTCTCCTTTTCCCTTTCATGCCTTTCCTTCTCTCTCACTCGGGCACATTCTCTTTCATGTTCCCTTTCGAACTCTTTATCTTTATCTTTGTCTTTGTCTCTGTCCTTGTCTTTTTCCTTTTCTTTTTCTTTCTCTCTATCCTTGTGCAGATTTTTTTTCTTCTCTTTTATGATCTGCTGCAATTCATTCACATCTTTTGTGATAAGATCCAAAGGTTGCAAAAAAGAGAAATCTTCATCAACATCTGCATCACTCTGGCAAGCTTGAAAAAAACCTTGATCAACATAAATCCCAAGGCATGTAAAACAGAAATGCTTAACAAGCAATAATTTAAACATGCTAACATTACTCAAATTCGCCTCCATTTCCAAGTACTGAAGTCCCTTTTGTACAAATGTAATGAGAGCACCAGGTGGAATCATATTGCCATCTATGGTGCACTTGTTAATTCCACCTTCATATCCTAAGGCAAAAGCTGAATGTGTAAAACCTGCAGGAATACAATAACAAACACCATTACAAAAACTAGAAATTCCTCCCATGTATTTAAATTGGCAACCAATTATCAGAACACCTTGTCTTCTACCAATAACCAATCTTCGCTCCCACAAACAATAGCTACCAGAAGGCATTTACAAAAAAAAAAAAAAATCTTTAGCCATGGATGGCATCAATAAAATTTAAAAATTTTCTAGCATAGTTATGGCCTATTGGGTGTGTTCAATAACAGTTTGAATCAAATCCATTAAAAAAATGAACTATATTTTCAACCAAATTCAAATGTTTTGCAGCCCCGTGCTTCATTCGAATTCCATATTGAAAAGTCAGGCAACCGATATACATTCTTATCCACTATAAGTAAATAAAATTTAACAAGTAATGAAGAACCCAGTTCACAGATCTACAAGCTCTTATAGTAGAAAAAACAGAAACAAAACCCAAAATTAACAAAACTAATTGATAACATTTAGAACAAAACTCTAAAAGCAAAATCCTAACCTAACCTTAATTACTTTATTTATAAAGCATTAGAATAAGGATAACCCTAACTTGCAAGAAATTGAAAAAAAAAAGTAATTGAAAATGCAGCCGAACCTGACTCTTGAAGGTAGCGGAAAACAAGGTAATTCAATTCCACTGAGGTGATGGAAGTCATTGTAACGAAAGTTCCCGGTACTAATGACTGTGATTATGTAGGTCTTAAAATCATACGGGCTAGAGCGACTAAAGGTTGAGGGGCAGCGCCGATGAATGTGAACTGAAGCCTGAAGGAGACGGAAGAGCTCTGTAACTAAAAACCAAGTGAGGTTTTTTCTTAATTGCTGTCTTGTAGTTTTTATATATTTTATATTTCGATTCAGACGGGTAACAGCAGTTCACTTCTGAAATGTGGGCTTCAAAGAGATGGATGGACTGTTATACCCAAAACAAATGAATGACCCACGAACATGGAGTCCAGCCCACAAGAACTATGACCCGATAATCAATAGGCACATTGATTTGCGGAGCCCATTAACATTATGATGTTTCATAAGAATAGATAGATAGATAGATAGAATAAAAAGATAGATGGATAGATTATTGATTAAATTGATAATCTAGTTGACTCATGCTCATGAATCGGGTTAATTTCTTATAATACATTTTTTTATTATATAGAAAAAATTAACTATAAGTAAAAAAATCTTGAATTGTTCATTTAATAAAAAAAAATAAGAATTATATATATAAATAAATGTTAAAAAGAATTGTTGATATTAATCAAAAAGAAAGTTGGGAAGTTGAAAAATAGATGTAAATTAAGATATTTAATCTCAAGTTATGAGAACCATTTAAAAAATTATATTTAATTATATGATAATAAATTTATTTTTTTATAAGAAGAGTACTAATTTAAATTCTATTAAAAAATAATTTTCTAGTATAATTCATCTTTTCCTAGATTTTTCTACAACGACATATGACTTTTTTTACTCTATTTTACTTATTTAATAAAAATAAAAAAACCAATTAGAGCAAATACAAGAAAAAAAATTTAATAATTTGAAATAAGGGTAAGAAAGATATCTCTCAAATTAAAACCTTCTTATTTAACTAACACACTCTACTTTTTACTTAGCATTTTTGTGCTAGAATAATTAGAAGTTAGATAGATTATGATAACACAAATATAATTAAAAAAAATAGAATAATACATTGTCAACACGTTATTGTGGGAAACTTTTTTCTAGTGTCTCCACACTTGGCTCCGGTTTCAAATTGAACCTAGTAAGAGTTAACCTAATGTGTTCCAATTGACTTGGGGTCTAAATATGAATTGGTTAAAACAGGACTTAATTTAAAAAAAATATTCAAGATATCATTGTTTTAACAATTTCTTTTTATATATTTAGACAACGATAGATTCAGATCAATTAGGTTAAATAGAGAAACTCGCAACCCCGACCATGTACCTAGTTGGGTTTGATTTTTTTTTTGTTAGATCTATTTTTATTTAATTATATGAAAATAAAAATTGATTGACATGCGCAAGAAAGCCACCAAGTAAAATTTAAGAAAATCATCACAAAGAATTGTACAAAAAGGAACATTTGGTCATGTTATAAAAGAATGTTGTATGCTTATTCTAAAACAAACCAAATTTCAAATGGTATTTAATCAAGTAACATACCAAAAAAAAACACTCTAATTCATTTATCATCAGGAATTGTAAAAACAAAAAAATGTCCAAAGATTAGGCCTCGGTAGGCTAGTGCACCTGCCCATTAAAAAATGGTTAGGCATATGCACTTGGTCTTTATCTTTTTATTTTCCCTGAAATAAGGTGGATAGCGTGTTATCCACTTATTTTTTTTAAAAAAATAAAAACAATAGAGCAAGTGACGCATCACTTATAACAACAGATGATGTGTTGCCTATTAGTTTAACTCTAGCCACCTCAAATGGTAGGAAAATCGAGCTCCACCCTCTTGGTCTGAAAAACTCATTTTCAACCTTTTTTTCCACGTGCAAATACCTAAGAAACACCATATAAAACCTTAATAGACTCATATTTAATCTCAAAACAATACATAATTAGTTAAAAAAACAAAAATCAACTCAAAATAAAAACCTTTCTCAAGCCTCAATCTACGTTTTCCAGTAATATAAGGGATTAAAAATATATAAATTGAACTTCTCTCATCAAATGGAACCTGTTGACACCTAGATCGACCTTCTGTATTCTTAGAATATAGACAAACGATAACTTTCTCTCTCCTCCATTGTTTTTCAATGACTCTCTCTCCTTTCTTAAACTCAAGGATTGGATATGAACAAAACAAAAAAGTGTCAAATTAAAGGGACCAAAAATGGAATTTTCAAACACTAGAGCAAAAATTGTTAAAAATACGCCCAATAAACAATGTAACAAAAAAAACTTCCATTCTTGTCTCACTATGAATTTTGGTCCCCTTGTTTATTTATTTTTTTCAAGCACTAAAACAAATTTTTTTCTTGTAAAATTAAGCATCAACTCAATATTTGGATTTTTTTTTACATCATTATAACCCAAAATAAATAATCAAACCCATTTCCCAGTCAAGGCAATGTGACAAAGAATATTATGTCTAACAAGGCTATAATGTGACAAAGAATTCACTTTAAAGCGACTATTTTTCTAGATACAAACATCTCGAAAAAAAACATATTTTTGTTATTCTATAAATATTTTTACTTGCTCCATCATTTTGTTTGACAAGGCTATAAAATGAAAGCCTAAAAGAGGAGGAGAAAAAGAAGGCCCAAACCGAACAACATGCTAAGAGAGAGGTCAATCGAACAAATATTATAACACCTTACCTTCCATGACATATTAAGTCCATTAATCATAATAATATGACTCTTTTAGGAAATTTTGCATTTTATTTTATAAAAGATTCACCTTGACACGTTATCATATTTGCATTTCCATGTGGAAGGAGTCTACCAAAATTTCAGCAGAGTTTCCTTTGTATTTAGAACATACCAAGTTATCGACTAATTCATAATTACCCAAACCACCATCATTACATAGTCCAACCATCCTGGATTTACTTCTATCATTATTACTCAACACATCACACAATTAATCCATCCATCATATATACCTTATGAACAAGAACAATATAAGAGTAGTACATATATCATCAATTGAAATCTAGAAGAAAGAAAATGGTACTCATATGTAATATGAGAATTTAAAATACCACACAAGAATTACTAAAAGTTACAAAAGGATTATTTACAAGATAACTAAGGAATTCTAATTAATACACCTAGGAATATACCAATATAAAGGATTAAAAGAAAATGGTACTCATACCAATAAATTATCCTAATAACCAATTAGCTCTGTCCTGCTGCATGTGATGGTCCAACACCTATATACAACAAAACAAAATAACAAATAGGCTATATTGAGTTTGTTTAATTTTATTTTTTTCTGAATATGAATATAGAAAGAATTCATAATCATCCGGTTAGGATCGATCTAAACCAGCTCATTATGCATACGATTCAACATGTCAACTATTAACAACTTATTAGAAACACAAGACAACCAATCGGAAATGTCACCAAATCCCCCGTTCTCGGGGGATGCCCTCAGCGCCGAGGGACATGTAGTATTCTATACTAGATATGGTTGAGTTTGTTTATTATTTTTCTTTCATGTAATTTTTATTCTCATTTTATTCTTTTTTTTATTTTCCAATATTTTTCAAGTTTCCATTTTTTTAAAATTGGTACATAATCTTTTCTGTCCAAATTTCTCGACCCAATATCATTCCTCTAAGGTAAAGATAAATTTGACATGCTCAGTGTAATATTTAATTCACTATCCTTATAGGTGTACATTTATATCATAATATTTACACCAGTGTGCACATAAAAATAAATTTCTCGAATAACATCAAAAATCCAATACAACCCCCGTTAAGGTAAATATTCAATTTACTGTATCAGACAAATATTTATTTCCCATTCCGTATAGATTTATTCAGGGGTTTCACAACTATAGCCCAATCAAATAGCAATCTCAACCAAACAACACAAGTCCAACCAAAAAGAACAAGTCTAATCAAGAATGAAACTATACAAGATGAAAGAAGAAAGGAAACAAAGGCCCAGATTGAGAAGGTGAAAAAAAGGCCCAACTAATCCTAATAAAAGATGAGAAGAAAAGGGTAATCAAAACCTAGAGTTCCAGAATACTCATCAATCCTCTTTGCCTTCTTTCAAATCCACAACTCTCCTTTTTTGATAGACATGGCAACAAAAATAACGATTAAGAATCATCACAACTACCTATCGAATTCTCCTTACAAGTTATTAGTGTTAGTGCATATGTCTTATAGCCAATCAGTTGGTTACATATGACACTGACTTTGTTCATAAAAAATATATTTATAATTAATAAAGGCTTTTCTTTCTCTTTAATATTCATTTATCTTTGATTAATAAAGCTAATATTTGTTTAATAAATCTAAAGTAAAGATAAAGTCATTGGGATAAAAATACTTTATAAAAAAAATGGTAAAGTGGTTATAATTATGAGATCCATATAATATTAAAGCATTGTTTCCTAAATGTTTCTAGTCAATGCTTTATTAAGATTGGACATTAATTTGAGCTGTTAAGACTAATACATATCATAATATTTCTTCTATATAAAGAAGCAATTGTTTTCATAACCTAAGGTATAAAGGATACCTAAAACTAATATGCAGGTGCTTGTTAGAAGACATGTGCACTAAACTGACCTGCACGAGAATTTCATATGGAGAGATCACTTGTGTCTATGAAAAGACCTATATGACAGTTGTGTAAATGATCCTTAGACTTGAGATCACTAAGGATACATGGAATGTTATGTTTTGTCAAAGAACCATCTCAACCCAATAGCTTAAGCTGTTAGGTGAGGTCCCAGGATATGATTTATATTATTCTCTAACACATCCCCTCAAGTGAAAGCCCTTTCGGCTTGAAACTTGCACAGATCCACACTACCTTGTGCTTAATTTTTTTTTATCAAATAAATAAGGATGGTGAGATTCGAACTCATTACCGCTTGGTCATCAAGGCTCTGATACCATGTCAAAGAATCATCTCAACCCAATAGCTTAAGCTGTTAGGTGAGGTCTCATGATATGATTTATATTATTCTCTAACATGCTTTGATCCTAATTGTATGTTGTCTTAATCAATGAGTAGAAAATTGGATATAACATGAGCTATATGAAGGTATTTGAGTGATTAAGAGATGATTCATCACCTTACGTGAATTAAAAAACATGTTCCACATGTTCTCAAATAGTATTAATTGTGAAATCCTTACTCAATTTGGAATGAGATTTGAAAAGAGTTTCAGAACTTATTCAAATAACTAATGACTATATGTGTTGAGAACAAATATGATTTGACAGAGCAAACACACTTCATGCTGTAATATCAAAATCATAATATTTTCTATGAATGAATAATAATTCCACTGAGAAACTACTCAACAAAAGGTTAAGTCAAACCACTTATGATTTTTCTAATATTTGAAGGATCATGACATGTTGCTAGACTGTGCACTTAATCTTCAAATATAAATCAATCAATTATTGAATTGATGATAAATTAAATTGTTTAACTTATTTAAATCTATTTTGATTAGGATTATGATTTATATTTGGACCAACATATTAACTTAATGAGTCACACACAATAAGAACTATTGATCAGAAATTAAACTGAGATAATTAATCAAGTGTGACTTGATTGAAAATAAGTTTTAGAAATTAAGGATTAAAACTTAATTTTTAGTGATTAATATTTTAGACCTAGAAAAATCAAATAAGAACGTGATTGAATAAATTTCTAAAATTATCTTGAAATAATATATATGATATTATTCAAGGGGCAAATTGATATTTTACCATTCATATAGTTATTAGGATTTTTCTATAAATGAAATGCTATAACTTATACTTCTTTTATAGATGTAAAAATAAAAAAACTATGTAAGTTACAAAACATACGTATAGAGAAACACCAAAAATAAAAAATAGAGAGCTAACACTCAAAGGCATATCCCTATCTCCTAAAAAGGGTTTTATGAGATTTCTCACTTGTGATTTATGTGAATTACTATTAGATGTCGGACACTTGGATGATGTGTGGTTTGTGACAACCTAACTTTAAGAAATTGATTAAACCTAAAAAAAATATCTGATCTTTCGATAATCTTTGTATAAACCCTAAATAACTCTATAATGACTAATGAGATTCTTAAAACTCCCTAAAAAATTTTAAATTATATTTTTCGCTACATTTATGTGCTTTTAGGGAAGCCCAAATGTGATACCAGAGCTATCATTAGACAATTAGAGTTATTGATTGCATGTTTTTATTGTTAGTGGTGCAATTGTTAATTAACTTTATATGTAAAAATATTTTTCTCTCAATTTAAAAAAAATAATGGTTATTATTATGGTCAGATCTAACTAGATTTTCAAGATTTGGCCGGAATCCTCATGAAAATCGCATTTTGTGGTTGCACAATCGCCAATAACATGTCTAGTTGTGTAGCGTATATGGCCAACATTGCGGTAGTGATAGACACAATAGCCCATGGTCATTGCCTCGCCTTAGCAGCGTCAAACACTTTTGATATCGCTAGAAGCTTAGCACGAGGCAACATCCTCACGTTAGTTATTGCGTAGCTCAGTCAACGTGTGTTTGGGAGTGTGATTGTGGTTGCTTTTCAAAGTACTTTTCACTCAGAAATACATTAAAATAATGTTTTTTTTCATTTAAAAAAAAATTATTTTTGACATCAGCGCATCAAAACGACCAAAAAACACTAAAAAACTATTAATTTTAAGCAAAACAAAATTCAAAATTTTTGGGAACGCGGGTTAGACTGCGTTCCCAAACAGTCCCTTAGTAGGTAGTAGTAGCATGGGTTGTCATTGCTACAGTCACTAAAAGTGGGCAATGAGCTCCTTGCCGACATCAAGAAAAATAAAAAAAATAGGGAAAATTACAATTTTGCCTCTGCAACATATTTTAGGGTTTTTGGGGTCTAAATTACTATTTTATCCATATACTTTATACCCTATTATATTTTAGGTGTTTCATATAGAATCATGATTCTGCCCCTCCATATATAAAATATTAATTTTATATTTTAAAATTAAAACCCTTAATTAAATTAATTATAGAATTAATTTTTCTAATTGGATTATAATTAAATTAAAATATTTTTTTATTTTTTAATATCTTAATTGGGTTAAGATTTAATTAAACTAGTTTAGCAAAAATGTTTTTCTAAAATAAAGAGAGTTTTTGAAGCGCACAAATTTTATTTAATTGATTATAAAATAGTTTATGAGGTTAATAAGAATTTTAATATGATAAATATTTCTTATTAAATTTTGAAAATTGGTTTTTCAAAGAAAATATGTATTAAGTAAAATTTATTAAGTTTGAGAAATTATCAAATTGGATTTTATTTGATTTATTTAAGTGTTAGAAATATTATTTAAAAATTGCATATAAAGCCAACAATTAGAATCGAACCATGTAATATATTTAATTATGCATATTAATGATTTTTTGCATGATGGATGATTATAGACATTAAAAGACTAATGTGGTTGTGTTTTTTGTTGGTTGAATTGTTATAATATTAAATAGAAACTATGTATCCTGCCTTTTCTCTATTTTTTCTTTTAGATTTTAAAATTCTTTTCTTATTTAATTCCCCTCGAATGTAACTCAGGGTTTCTTATTCAATTATGTAAATGTTATGTAATTTATAAATGTAGGAATTTAGATAGGAAAAATTTATTTTGTAATTCAAGATGAAGAAAAAAAATAACGGTGAAGGCTACAACCATGGTGCTTGTAAAGGACTTATGAAGATTTATAGTTGTTACTTAGGTTTTGATCACCTAATTTTCTTCGATGGCTCGAGGAAATTAGTTTAGATATGTCCATAATCATCCAAATAGAATGACATACTAGAGATGTATGTTTACATATAATTGTTATGTATAATATATCAATCATATCATGAAATGAGACCGGATTAAAATAACAAATCTCTTGCTAATATATTAAGTACTTGTTGAGAACATGATTAATTGCCTTTCAATTTTATATACATAAAACTAGAGTTTCATCAAAGAATAACTTGTTAAGTCACTTAAAGTTACCATTAATAAAATATGTTTAATGTTATAAAATTAGGTCCTATTTAACTAAACCTATATGATTTGGATGAGCCACTTATTACCATATAAGATTAGAGACAGTAGTTCAATGAAACATATATGATATATTTAGACAAAGAGTTGTTACTTAATTAATCTAGGAGCCACATAAAGATGTGATTGATAAGATGTAACATCCTCAATTTTTAAAAGCAATTTTTGATTAATTCCTTTTTCAATAATGTAAAAAAGAAAGTAATTTTTTATATGTATTTTCTATCAAAACTTTAGTAGAGTTTCCCTATAAATTCAAGATACCAAGTTATTGATATTGTGACTTGTAATACAATACTCAAAATTCTTAGTCACAATCCAACTTTCTTCGACCTTATCATTTTTATTCAACCAAATCAACCACATATCCTTTTCATTCATATCACCGTAATAAAAAAGACAATATAATAAAATTATAGAATTTGAATTATATTAGACTATCATGCACAATCATGTAATTTAAAGAAAAGAAATGAATAAATGAAATACATATAATAACTAAAGACTTACTAATATGTTTCAACTTATATTTTAATCAAACAAAGGTGAGATTAGATAACACGTTAAATTCTTCCATTTACACAAGTATCGTCATAAATATAATTAAGATATAGTAATAAGATATATCACAAAAAGTTCACTTAAAATAGATAAAAATAAGAATAAACATATCTATTATTCCACTCGGGTATCAGAAGGACTTGACAACTTAAATCATTTATTAAATTAGAAAATTTAAACAACAACTTTAATAATTTTGAATACAATTCATTATTTAATTTCTCTTTGAGAATTTTAAAGATCATATACTAATTCTTAAAAGAATATAAAGATTCAGTGTCCCAATCATCTTTCAAACATATACCACTACCTTCAACTAGTCTAATCTACTATACCAGTCACCTAAACATAGACGCCACTAGCCTGAGCTAGTCTAATATACTATCTCAATCACCTGAACACAAACGCCACTAGCCTCAACTAGGTTGAATGAATATCTTGATTATCTAGACACAGACGCCACTAGTCTTAGCTAGTCTAATATATTATCCTAGTCGTCTGAACATAGATGCCACTAACCTCAGCTAGCCTAAAAAAATTCTTTTTCTCTTTTTGTATAATTTACATTTATAAAAAAATGATACATATTTAATGAAATTACAGTCAATAAATTTATAAATTCGTAAAAGTGTTCAAGTATGGAGCACCTACCCAATGCATGTGCTCTAGCTGCAGTCCCTTGATGCTGAACATATCTTGTAGTCTCTCATGTACCAAAATTTTACATCATAAACTAACATAAGAATTTCACTCAAATTTTAAATCATTACCAACAATTCCTTACACAACAATTTCTGCAATCATTAATAAATTCATAAAATCTCATACTTTCCATTTTCTTTCCCTTAATGGCCAGCACTACAACCTTTTATAATACCATAATCCATTTTCAATTCTTAATTAAAAAAAAACCATCTCGTATGTCATAACTCAATTCTGAATTATTCACTAAAATTTACTTTTTTTAAAAAAATAAAAATAAAAAATAAAATAAAGGCTGGCAATGTGGAGAAAGCAGGTCGGGGGGGAATACAACTGTAATTTTGGAGGAAATTCAAGGCCTAATTGTATCCCATTATGCCAAAAAATGAAGAAACAATGCAAATTCAAGGTCAAATTAAATGATTATTGGACGAATTTGCATAAAAATTTAAGTCCAATGACATAATTAAAATTTCAGTAGGCCAATTTGATTTAATCATGGGTCAAATTGAATTTTAATTATGTTTAAGAATTAATTTGGGTCCAATTGAATGATTTAATTAAGTGCAATGCCTTAATTATATTTCAAATGAGTCAAATTAATTTTATTTGGGACTTAATAGGTAAAACATTAAGTTTGGGAGCCCAATTTGGGCTTAATTGAGAAGATTGAAATTTTAAGAGACTAAATATAGTTTTTACTAAGTTAATTAATTGAAATGAGGGGCAAAATCGTAAGAAAACTGAAGTTTTGGGGTCAAATTGAAATTTTTCACAGCCAAAGATTATTTTGTAAAAAGCACTGAACTATAGGGGCTTAATTGATTGAAACCGGGGGAGGAATTGAAGAAATTGAAAGTTCAATGGTCAATTAGGGGTTAAATTGCATAAATCCAAGACCAGAGATTAGAGACCAAAAGGCGCGTAAATACATGGTTAAAGTTAAAGTTTGGTAGGGGCTGAATCGCATTAAATCGAAAGTTTAGGGTCAATTAAGTGTGCAATTTCACAAAATTAAAAGCTGAAGGAATAAATTGAAGTTAGACAAAAATCCCTAATTTAACCTTAAATGGTGCCGTTTTGCATTAAAAAAAATACCAAACGACACGTCATCTTGTGACTGTTCATTATCTTCCCCGATTTTTAACCGAAAAGCTGCCTTGGTGGCTACTTTTAAGGTGCATTTAATGCCTCATATGTCCATCAACTTTGACAACTCGTGAACCAAAATGATCACTTGACAACTCTATATCCCCAGGTATGGCCCATTCAGGCTTAATGATAACACAGTGGCCCCGGCGCTAGCCTAAAGTGACCATCTCAGGTAGCCTTGAACTGTCAGATTTGATAGTTCATGGTGCCTACTTTGAACCAACAGTTGGGATCCTTTCCAATCGAATCAAGGGTTGAAAGTTTTTTCCTGTGTAGACAAGATTACACTCTTCTATCTCCTATAAATATGGGTGGATTTCATGGCCTGAGCATGAAACAAATCCGGTCCAAATATCATTAAAAAGCAGGACCCTAGTTTTTTTCTGTAACGAGTTCTCTCTCTTCTTTCTCTCTCTGTCGTGGCTTTCGACCACCACCACTATCACTACCGGCTTGATCACCATCCTCTCTACCACAAGAAACCATTCGACCACCTCACGTGGTGGTTACACCAACTCTCTTTATCCTCTACAAATTCTTCTTCTTCCTCTACCAACTACTAAGACCGGTCGCCGTCACTGGACGTCGTCCTCCACGGCCAGACCACCACTGCACCAGCTTTCTCCTCCTCCTCCTCCTCCTCCTCTTCTTCTTCATTGTCTTTATTCACAAAGTGAAAGTAGACATGAATTATAATTCACGTCCTATTGTTCACGCATGAACAGTGGGCGTGAATTATAATTCGCGTCCATTGTTCATGCAGTGGATGTTGGGTCGGGCTAGTTCTGGCCCATCCCACCTATATAGGCAGGACTCGGCCCAACCCCAAAAAAGAAGAAAAAAATATTTGTTGGCCCGAGATCGGCCCAACCATTTTGGGCCCAGATCGACCCAACCTAAAATTCCTAAGCTCGACCCCACCCATATATATTTAATATATATTATAATATTTTAAAAAACAAAAAAATCCAAAAAAATAAAAAAATCATTTAAAAAAATTGTGATTTTCTCAAATATTTTTCTACCAATTTTGCATAATATCGGGTTTTATATTTACACTGTCAAATACAAATCCGGTATTAAAATGTCTGGTTTTCTCCAAAATATTTCTAAAAAATTCAAAACATTTTAAAAACAAATCTAAAAAACTTTTAAATTAATTTCCCTTTTCAAAAGCAAAAAAAATATTTTGTTTTCATGCATATGACCAAGTCCTAAAAATTTTCCAAGCATATTTTCATAAAAAAATTGCATCTGTATCATGTTTTGAAAAAAAATGGATATCGTAACCAGTTTATGATCATCCATTAAGGTTTGACCAAAATATCAAAACCTTTTTCCAATCTTTTTTCTAGGGTCTAGATGTAGACTTTAATATTTGTGAGGTGTAAACCATCAGATATTAAAGATACAAGATGTAAATAAATGTGATGCTAAACTTCGGACTTTAGAATGGTTAGGATTTAACCCAATAAGGTAGAGACTTTCTCATGAAGAAAGATCTACCTTGAACCTTAGAAAAGAAGAACGAATAGAAACCTGACTTAGAAAAAAACAATCAAATAACAATGCTGCTTACTTTAGGTAGGGTGATGTGTCTTTCCCTTGTACAACCAGTCCTTTACTCAGACTCTCGCAGACCATAGGTTCCTAGTGATCATAATACTCGGTTGTGACTTCTAAACATTAATCATAATTTTATGATTAAATTAAAAAACCCTTCCCAATACATCACACCTTATCAAGAGGCACGATAAAACCTCGTCGTTACCCGATGACGTCGCAGCACACCCCGCAACACCTTACATGAGAAATCAAACACAATAAATGATTTTACCTTTACATTCAATAATCTTCCTCAAGAATTCTAATTTGTAACAACATAAAAATTCAATCATTTTATACAACGTAACTAAATTTATTTATAATCATCTTCCACACAAATTTATGCATTAATCTAACACAATTCATTTGAATAAACATAATTCCATCATATATTAATTTGTTCCATATTTACCCTTTAGGTTTTAGTAAACCATGTGATTTTTTTCTTCATGATTTTGTTTTTTCTAATTTCACTTCAATTATAATCTGCTTTACCCCAATATCTATTATTGCAACAAATTTTACGTTTCACCAAAATTCCTGTCACAAACCTTACGCCAAAATTCACAAACTTGGCATCAATCTTTTTCCTTTTTAATTGAGCTTGTAAAGTTAGGTTTAGAACCCCTTACCAATTAATAATATGATTTTCAAACGCTAACCACTCGAAAATTGTTTGCCTTTTCTCTTTTCTTCCCTTTTTGTCATTGCTTCTCTCTCTAGTTTCTCCTTTCTCTCTCTACATTCTCTTTTATTTTGATAGTTAATGTATTTAAGCCCCTCACTCCCTCTTTAATTCAAGCCTTCTCTTTATAAATTATGGCCGACAGTATATAGAGGAAAAATAACTAAAATTTTCAACTTTCTCCTTTTATTTTGAAAATGCCATCAATTAGTTTTTATTTTACTTTTTTGTCCAACTGCTAAAAATTTCTTATGGCTTTCCTGAACTTTGATTATCCTGAAATTTTACCCGAAGATAGAATAATATGTTAGGAGACTCCTCTTAAAAGTTCAACCTGATTTGATAGGACTTATGCTCGTTAGCATAAAACTTGCCAGTACATGATTTTACATAAAAAATTCAAATTTTCTTGTCGTCCTTACATGAACCGTATTAATTGCTCAACTAAATCCTATGGAACATTTTTTTTATTCCATAAATATCCATTTTACATTTTCATCCTTCATTTCATTTACAAGTTTGTTACCGTCTGACGATAATGTTATTAGTTTCATCTTGGTTTACACTAAAACTTTTTCATGTCTTTCTTTCTTTTATACGTTTAAGCCCATTTAATAATTTCTCTTTTATTTACCATTTATTATAAATTTTTAACTTTTGGGGGCTTACATTAGCTATGTTATCTACTTAATTTGTTTTTTATTTGTCGAGCCACTCAAGGGTACTAGAAGATCTAAATGAGATTTCTCAAATTAATAGGAAGGGCTATTAATTTGCAAGAAAATAGTGAGAGATTAAATTATGATTAATGATCGTCTCTAAATTTGTTTGCAATTCAGTCATTTTATTAGTTTTTAAGTAAAATTAATTTTTTTTTCCAAAATGCCTTTTATCTCTAATCAAAATTTCCAATTCCACCTGCTATAAACAAACTAAAAAAATAGTATTTGCAGAGATCAAAATGGGAATTTAAGAAAGAATTAACAATTAACATTGGATAACTGTGATATTTAAAAAAGAAAAATTAACTTACAAAATCATCATCAACATGGACTAAACTATAATTTACTCAACCATATGGTGAAAGAAAAAAAGAAAAAGAAAAAGAAAAAACCAAAGATATGCCACGACATCGTTGTTGATAGTCCTGTTATGGTCTCTAGCATAAAGGCCATAAATTTCTACACCTTCACTCTCCCAATGAACACCATAAACATAAGCCTTGTTGCCCTTGATGTCATAGCCTATCAACCTTGTTGCCCTTTTCATTTTCAATTATGCAAATGAACATACATTTACAAACCTAAGAATGCATTTTGTTTATAATGAATTTCATAACATTGAAAGTAATCGTCTGCAACTAATAATAAATTAAATGTAACTTACTTATTATAGATGTAGAAATACCAGTAATGAGCAAGAACACCAATTAAAAACCACCACATCTAATTGCAGGTACTATAACATTCGGTTTCTACTTGGAAATTGACAATATGAAAGTGATATTGCCTTCCTATACTTACTGCTATTTATATACAAATACATAGGAATGGAACTAATATTCCAAAACAGTTACCTAACTTTTAAAAGCATGTAACCGAACATTCATAACATCACACCAACTGAAAATTTTGATTTTAACAACCTAAACCTAACATTCAAAGTTAAGTATCCAAACATTCAATTTGCAATAATACTAACTGTAATTTTTGAATGTATGAAACCTACTATTCAAGAGCAAGTAACCAAACATTCAAAGTTAAACATCCAAACATTCAAAGTGTAATAACAACAAGCATCAATCTCGGTTTCCATGTATTAAACCAACCATTCAACAACAAGTAACCCAACTACAAATTTGATTTTAATAACCTAAACCTAACATTCAAAGTTAAGTATCCAAACATTTGAATTGTAATAATAGGAACCAAAATTTTGGTTTCCATGTATGAAGCCAAAGTTTTGTAACAAGTAACCACACATTTAAAGTCTATATTTAGAAGTCATGAAATTTCAACCCAACAACAATATTCAGTGATACATAATGTCAACACATACATGGTAATGGTGTTCCAAGCACTTGGTTACAGAAATACACAAATACGTAGCCAACTTCACATATTTCCAGCAACAATTGCAGCACGGGAAGTCTGAAAAAAATAGTGGAAAAGATTTCAGACAATTGAAAATGTTATTGGAATATAGTATTCAACATAAATGAAAAGACATGAATAGGTTAATAAGTTAAAACTTGACCTTGTCCATTTAAGTTTTTCTTTGTTGTTCAAACATTATTTACAGCCATGATATTTTTCTATCAATAGAACCCATTGCAACCGACATCTCCCTCTTGCTCCTCACACAAAATAATTTAGTTGCAAAGGTATACAATGCACTACCAAAGTTAACTTCATCAATAGAATGCAGTTCTTCCATTACCTCTTCAATGCTACAACCTTTTTTTTTTTTTTTTTATCTCTAGAAGGAGTTGTGCTCTCTCTAGTCATAAGAAAGACTCAATAAGTTGATCCAGACATGCGAATAATTGTGCTCCCATTCCAGTTCCTTTTTTTTTCCAGCATTGAGGTGTAGTATTATGTGAACCCTTTCTCTTTGCACAACTTGGGTTGCTGCTACTGTTTGCGACATTGCTTCCACCAACCATATTGCTAACATCATGTATGAAATCAGGGATTGCATCCTCTTCAGATTCGCCACTTCCTTCTTCTATATTAGTTTCCTTATTGTTTGTATTTCTCATTCCAGCAGCCTCATTATCTTCATCTGATAACAGTCCTTATGAGGAAGTCCAAGCATATTCTTCCATGGCCATTATGTTACTAAACATGATGTCGTACTTGGCACACAACGAGGGCTTGATGTCAACATGCCTAAACTTCTTTGCTCCTCTCATTTCCTGTGTAATGAAAGCTGGATGTACTTAACAATGATAATAGATTAATAAATAATACAACAAGACAAATAATTTTGTGAGGCTATTGATAATGAAAACTAACCTGAATTTTTTCTTTCCACCATTCATCAGTTGATGAGATGGTCCCAAGTTCAGTAGACCAACCAACTCCAGTTTCAGTTATTAATTTTTTCCATGCCCTCCAATCCTTTTTAATCCCATCCCATTTGTTTTTAAGTTGAGCTTTTATTAATGAAAGTCTTGTTTGCTCTTTGAATGACTGTATGACAAATTTTCAGCCAGCTTTGTCGAAATGGGTGTTTAGTCTCATGCCTCTCTCAATAGCTTTAATGCCAATGTCACAAACATGTGAAACATTGCCTTGGTCCAAGAAGCTTTATCATGCGTGTCAGACCCATCCATTGCTTAATGGTTGACAATGCAAGAAAAAATGAAACAAACAATTAACTATATAAAGAAAAGATTGAATGCTGATAAGGGCTAAAATAAGATATTAACAGAACAGGAAATTACATTTCCAGCAAAAGGTCATCCAAAGAGCCTAACAAGAGATTGAATGTTGATAATGGATGAAAAAATAAACTAACAATTAACTATATCAACTTAATTGTTGACAATGCAAGAAAAAAATGAAACAAACAATTAACTATATAAACAAAAGATTCAATGCTAATAAGGGCTAAAATAAGATACTAACAGAACAGGAAATTACATGTCCAGCAAAAGGTCAACCAAAAAAACTAACAAGAGATTGAATGTTGACAAGGGATGAAAACATAAACTAACAATTAACTATATCAACATAATGGTTGACAATGCAAGAATAAATGAAACAAACAATTAACTATATAAACAAAAGATTGAATGCTGATAAGGGCTAAAATAAGATACTAACAGAACCTGAAATAACATTTCCAGCAAAAGGTCAACTAAAGAAACTAACAAGACATTGAATGTTGACAAGGGATGAAAAAAGAAACTATATTAGCTTTAACATCTATAGTTGACATGCAATTAACTAGTTCAACAAAAGATTGAATGATGTCAAGTGTGAACTAAGAAACTCGATCAGCTTTACCATACACAATATAAAAAGTTAAAGCTTAACGACATTTGCCTTATAATTATCAAATAACATAAATGTTGACAACAATGTAATGAAATTCTTCGACATTTTACCATTGAAGTTGGTGTATTCCATTATAAAACTAACAAGCAATTACATTTGTCAAATTAATCCACAATGATTGCTCAACTATTTCTTGACAGGGGAAACAACATCTAAAACTACCCACGGATAACTCAAACCTTTAAATGTGTTTCATCAATTATCAGGGGATTTTCTAATTAGCAAAGGAAATTAGTATTTTAATTTACGTTTATTTATTTGTTAGCAATCATCAGCAAACAACAACTACTACTAATTTCTGATGACTTGCAAACTATTAATGGTTAACAGTGCAACGAGTACTTTGCCTTCGGCCTCAATTAGTTTAACATAGCAAGAGCGAAAACATAAATAATTGAAGATACATAGAGGGATAAGATAGAGATCTGAAAACAATTAGCAATAATCACTATCCAGATTAAAAAAAACAAGTGATTTACAAAAAGGAATAAACAGATCTAGGTTTGGAGGAAGGAACAAAAATTAACTTAACAATACTATACGAGCAGACCAGTGAATTAAGCAAACTAACCCGTTGGAAATTGCAGCTTTGGTGTCTGAATGAAGACCTTATGGATTTCTATTTTGGGGTTCTTGATTACAGTAATAAGGGTTGCTCTTGTTCTTCTTTTTCTGTTGTTAAGGAGAAATCAATAACTACTGAATGGGAAGAAAGAGACGTTGTGATGGTCATTATTATGGGTTGTGCAGCAATAATGGTTTACTGTAGAGTTGTTTTGCACAGTTAGGGTTGATAAGAGAAATGAATGCAAATTGAAAAACAGACGAGCAGAGAAAAAGAGAAGAGGATGCTTTGGTAAATTTCCAAAGCCTTTTTTGATCTAGAAAGTTCAACCTGTGGTTGAACTTGCAAAAAGCAGTATTTTACTGCTTTTCCATAATTGAGGTCCTGCCTCAGATAAATGGTGGGGCCTACAATTTGAGTCAATATATTGAATGATGGAATTGCTAAAAAAATATCAATATAAAAAATATTTAAAAAAACTTGAGTCAACCGGATTAACCTCCCAAACCCGCGACATGAGTCATAAGATCGAGATAACCTCATAGAAAGTAAACTGAAATAAATCATGAAGCCTAATTTCTAATTATTAGCTTGGTGTCGATTTGGGAGTGAATTTTTAACTGTGTTTTTTTAGTTTTTTTAATGATTTCATATATTAAAATTAAAAATATAAAAAAAATTAAAATATATTATTTTAATACATTTCCAACAAAAATATAATTTTAAAAAATATACTAGCACACAACACAAAACTTTTATAATCATTCCCTGTTCAATGTTCTAGTAATCTATCCCCCACTCGAGGCTTCACTTTTGCGCACTTAAAGACTTAATTAAAACTTGTCCCTATAAATTATCATAATCAATTGATTAGTTTATGTAGTTTGAAAAAAAAAATACCTTATTCCTAATATATATAAAATAACAACGAATATGAAGGTGGTGTTTGTCATTGTTATAATGGTTGTTTTTTAAAGTACTTTTCACTTGAAAATACATTAAATAATATTTTTAAAAAATATATTTTTGACATTAGCATGTTAAAATGATCTAAAAACACAACAAAAATTAATATGAAACAAAACAAAACAAAAATTCAATTTTTTTTAAAACGTGCAGCGTGACCGCGTAAACGAACACACTCGAAATTGACCAAACAAAACGAAGATATTAATAGATTCAAAATTGTAAGGACTACTCTTTAGATGAGGTTTATAAAGACAACTTTTTTTTTTTAAATAAGAATACATGACTTTCATGAATGAGAAA
>Ga0307517_10001609_pt1 | contig 37573 bp, 23 predicted proteins | sample 23_EM_MG_FD_194515 | JGI IMG/M metagenome (GOLD analysis project Ga0307517, IMG submission 194515) | Populus trichocarpa ectomycorrhiza microbial communities from riparian zone in the Pacific Northwest, United States - 23_EM | ecosystem: Host-associated > Plants > Roots > Unclassified | place...
CACCATAATATATATCTTAGCTGTAGTAATGTAAGCGGTGTACAGGTGAAGCCTAAACACAAACTAAGTGAAAGAATACACGGTAGTGTTATGAAATGCACATAGGAAATATAACGGAATTTCAACAGAAACTACTGTACGATAACCTTGAACAGAAGGTTGCTTATACAATATTCCACCACTGTTAGCTTCCTACTATCTGACACCTCAACCCTGCGCACCTGATGCGACAGTATCAAACACCGATTTACCTACAATGAAACACAAACACTGTCGATAGCCGAACATCTACTTCACCCAAGGGGATGTACTCCACCCGAGACAGGTGGCATAACTCTACCCTCAGCCATGGAGCTTCTACCTCAAAAGTGCCACAGCGAAGCGAAACGGAAGGATGACCTAGAGATGTAAAGTGGGAGGCAGATTTGGCACATGTAGGAAGTGTGCCGGGGCAGAATGTTCTCTGTTGATAAGGATATAAGGCGCCCTATTCTTCCCTCTGTTCATTTGTTATCTGCCACTCATCACATTTCTCTTACGGTTCTACAGTCATATCTTGTCTTGTGAAAGTCATTCGTGATTGCACACGATCTCTTTATTCATTCTTGTTCCCTAATATATTTTGTCTATCATCGTTGTCCATACCAATAAAGCTTTGTGTCGTCCAGTAACTAAGGATTGGATCCGCTGCGCCCAACGAACAAATAGTTATTCAAAAGTTCTCGGGTCACATGTGGTAGAAATTACTCGCACTTCATATTTTTCATTCGCTATGCCTGCATCTAAACAACCTTCATTTCTACACCCCCAGAATGGAAGGAAAAACTAAAGAAAAATGAATCAATAAATGCGCAAGGACCCAGAACCAGAAATCAATAAATCAAGAACGATGGAAATTCTAAGCTACACTAGCCTATCTCAATTCAATAGAAACAGACCACAGCTAACCCCCAAGCCGCCTAGACTTCAAACAGAAACCGGCGAATCTTAACACATCTCCACAAGAAAACATGTGCATAGGTTTGGATGGGTGAGTCATGGATTTGTGCACATCGCAAATGATTTCTTTCGACCAGAGGGAAAATGATTAACCTAAGGTTCTATGGAGGGCTGACTCTCGGAGGCGAGAGTAGGCGGCAACCACGACAAGACAGTTCCTCAAGCCGCTAGAGATGGGGAGAGGACGAGAGGGGAAGTGGCAGGGACTTGTTGCTCTCTTTGAGGAAAAAAGCCTAGGTTAGGTTCTCCATAGTTAAAGGAGGGGCGAATGATCCCTCTAGGGCCTTGTGCCGTGCCGGGAGTCGCAGATAGTAGGAGTTAGAGTAGCGGTACCACCCCCGCATAGCAACGCCTGGAAGCCCACAAAAGCGGCGCCCAGCTACAGCCATCTGGTTAGTTGGGGCCCACGTCGTCCAGCCCGAGTAGTATTTTCACCACTCCCTCGTGCCCATTCTCAACAGCACTCCAGAGTGGTGTCCGGCCGTAGTTATCTGGTCTGCCGAGGCTGACGTCGTCCCGGCCGAGTAGTGTTTTCACCACTCCATCGCGCCCATTGAAAGCAGCACCCCAAAGTGGTGTCCGGCCGTGGTTATCTGGTTTGTCAGGGTCGACGTCGTCCCGTCCGAGTAGGGTTTTCACCACTCCCTCGTGCCCACCCGAAGCGGCCCAGTAGAGGGGTGTTTGGTTGTCCCCAATTAGTTGGTCGGGGTTCACGTCGCCCCGCCCGAGGAGTAATTTTACTATTCCCTCGTGGTAATTTTTAACGGCCCACCAGAGCGGAGTTTCACCAAATCGACATGGTTTGTCGGGCTTGACATCGCCCCGCCCCAGGAGCATTTTGACAACTCCCCTCGTGCCCATTCTTGGCAGCACACAAGAGCGACGTTCGGCCGTGGTTACTTGGTGTGTCGGGGTTGACGTCGTCCCGCCTAAGCAGGGTCCTGACCACTCCTTCATGGCCATTCTTAGCAGCCCACCAGAGAGGTGTTTCACCGTACTGATTCGGTTTGCAGGGGTTGACGTCTTTCCGTGCGAGCAGTATTTTCACCACTCCCTCGTGTCTATTGCAAGCAGCACACTAGAGCGGTGTTCGGCCGTACTTATCGGATTTGTCGGGGTCGACATCGTCATGCGCAAGTAATATTTTCACCACTCCCTCTTGCCCATTCAAAGCAGCGCACCAGAGTGACGTTTGGCCATGTTCACTAGGTTTGTTTGAGCTGACGTCGTCCCGCCCGAGTAGAATCTTCACTACCCCCTCGTGTCCACTCTCAGAAGCACACGAGAGTGGTGTTTGTCCGCGGTTATCTGGATTGTCGGGGCAGACGTCGTCCCGTCTAAGTAGCATTTTGACCACACCCTCGCGCCCTTTCCAAGCAGCTCCCAAGAGTGGTGTCCAGCCGTAGTTATCTGGCTTGTCAGGGTTGACATCGCCTCGTCTAAGGAGTATTTCCACCACTCCCGCGTGCCCATCCCTAGCTGCCCACCAGAGCGGTGTTCGGCCGTAGTTATCTGGCTTGTCGGGGTTGACGTCATCCCGTCCGAGTAGTACTTCCACTACTCCCTCGTGCCCATTGGATGCAGCAGGTAAAAGTGGTGTACGACCTTTGATATCAGGTTTGTCGGGGTTGACGTCGCACCGTCCAAGTAGTGTTTTCACCACTGCCTCATGCCCATTCGAAGCAGCACACCAGAGCGGTGTTTGGCCGTAGCGATTAGGCTTGTTGGGGTTGATGTCGTGCTGTCCGACGAGTATTTTCACCACTCCCTCGTACCCATTCCTAGCAGCACACCAGAGCGGTGTTTGGCCGTAGCGATTAGGCTTGTTGGGGTAGACGTCGAACCGTCTGACGAGTATTTTCACGACTCCCTCGTGCCCATTGGATGCAGCAGGTGAAAGTGGTGTACGACCTTTGATATCGGGTTTGTCGGGGTTAACGTCGCACCGTCCAAGTAGTATTTTCACCACTGCCTCATGCCCATTCGAAGCGGCACACCAGAACGGTGTTTGGCCGTAGCGATTAGGCTTGTTAAGGTTGACGTCGCACCGTCTGACGAGTATTTTCACCACTCCCTCGTGCCCATTGGATGCGGCCCAGTGGAGCAGTGTTTTGCCGTTTTCAACCAGTTGGTCAGGGTTGACGTCGTCCCGTCCGAGGAGTATTTCCACCACTCCCTTGTGGCCATTATCGGCGGCACACGAGAGCGGTGTTTCGCCGTAATAATCACGTGCGTCAGGGTTGACGCACCCTCGTCCGAGAAGCATTTCCACCACTCCCTCGTGTCCGTTCTCAGCGGCACACCAGAGTGCTGTTCGGCCGTACTCCTCTGGGTTGTCGGGGTTGACGTCTCCCCGCTCCAGGAGCATTTTCACCACTCCCTCGTGCCCATTCGAAGCAGCACACGAGAGGGCTGTTTGGCCATCGATATCCGGTCGGTCGGGATTGACGACTTCTTGTCCGAGAAGTAGTTTCACCACTCCCTCGTGCCCATTCCTAGCAGCATACCAGAGCGGCGTTTCGTCGCACCAATTAGATTTGTCAGGGCTAACGTCGTCCCGCCCGAGTAATATTTTCACCACTCCCTCATGCCCAGTCCTAGCAGCCCACATGAGCGGTGTCGCCCATGTGCTGTCCAGTTGGTTGATATCATAAGCTTGTACCTCCACCAAAAAAGTTACAATCTCAACAATTCCGAAAAAGGATGCATAGTGCAGGCCGGTAAACAAGAATGATTGATTGAAATCAAGACCTAATCTATCGAAACCGGGAGCTAAGGGATACTGTCTCTGTTCGTTCAAGAGGATTTCCCCAGAAATGTGGTCGCTGTAGTCCTCAAACAGCTTCAACGCAAGCCGTTTCGCACCACCCGAAAGGTCTCTTTTTGCGTGCACTCCCCAATATAGAGAAGAATATTCCAGAAATAGTGTGCCTCGGAGATCCGGAGAGGGATCGCCCGAAAGAGCCCTAATCTGGCGGGAATTCAAATAACTCAGGCATGTCTCCGCCATTGTCGAGTGAGGTCTATCAAAAAGCTCAGTGTGAGCCTCGAGGTACTCTTGAAGCGTAAAGTGAATTAACCGGATCGTGGAAGCCTCCTTGTCTACGGCAACAAGTCCTTGACAACATGCTAACAATGTCCCTATTGAAGGAATATTGTCACCATCCAGATCCGCCGATCCGATTTCGACTCCTAGAGCGTGACACAATTCCTCGATCTTCAAGGGCCGCTCCGAGTGAGAGATCCACATCAAAGTGGCCATGCCCAGCCTCGATTCCTCCTCACCCTGTCCCTTTATCCGACCCAACGTCTCGCCATAAGCGCCCTCCAACCCCAAGCCGTCAGTCATCTCATTGAGTTTCCGGCGCCTGAGACCGATTGTGGTTCCTTGAAGGATCGCATCGATGTTCAACGAGACCAGCAGGAATCTAGATACACATTTGTCAATGGACAACTTGAGCCAGCTTCGTTGATTTTACCTACATTTCCGCAACATCTTCCGGAATTTTCTTCAGGATGTCAGCTTTCAGATTACTGTCCATCGCGTCTGGCCTTATATCTCCGTCTAGTCGATGATGAAGATAACTGATGATATCATGTCTCGGTGGAGTGATGCGTAATGCAGTTCCTCTTCCAGAAAGACGCTTCCCTACCTCAGCCTCGATGTGTGGCCTTCCCGTCACGAACATCCGAGTGGCCGGCGACCCTCGCTGAATTTGGTCAAGCGAATCAAGAATCTCGACTCGATATCGCGCCACACATTCATCCAGTGCATCGATACATATGAACGTGCGCTTCATGGAAACTGTATTCTGCAGCATCTTCACAATATCGGCAAGCCGCGGTCCCCGTCCACCAATTACCTGCTTCTGGTCTTCATATGCTTCCACTATTTCCTTGGGTACCTTTTCCAGCCCACTCACAACCTGTCTGAGCACGGCCCCCAGCATACTCGTCGGGGACTGCTCCGTTTGGGCCGCGAAGTCAAAGTAAAAACACGCAACCGCTACTCCCTCACATCTGGCTCGATCGCCCAAGTTGTCAATCACCAACGAGCTATCACGGATTGTTAGCACTTGCCCACCTTCCCCCCTTCGTCATGGTTCGTCCTCGGTACCTTATAAAAGTCTTCCCAACACCTGGACCTCCATAGCAAAACAAGACCGCATTATCCGATCCACTTCCGCCATTGCTAGCGTACCAACTTTTAAACTCCTCGGTCTCCAAAACCCATCCCCCGACACCTTCGACCCGGCTTTCTTGGACGTCCTTGTGCCGTAGCCTTGGTTCTAGTGGCGATAACCAGGCTAGGATATTGGATCGCTCATCGGCAAGAGTGAAGTTAACAGTGTTCAAAGAGTTAACATTATTGCTGAATGATTGAGACATTTTCTTTTTTTTTGCCGCCTTGAGTGTTGTGGATGATGGATGATGGATGATGGAGGAAGTCGGCAAAAGGTCCTGAATTCTTTGGGGCTCAAGAAAAGGGGGGTCTTGGTGGAACCTGGTAGATACCGGTACCTCATGGCCACCCCAATCATTCTCCTCCATAGTCTTGTCAACAACACCTCAGCTGCCGCCCCATCTTTCTAATGACTGAGGCGCAAACCTGCCAAGGCCAAATACACCGTCCGATAGCGAACCCACGCAGTACTCGAGTACAAGGGTCAGGGATTTAGTCATGGTGCAGGGCCGGGGGTAGTTCAAGCTGGCTTTGAAAGGAACTCTGGAACACTGCAACCAAAACACAACTATGACAACAAGAAAAATACAAGTATGCTCAAGTGGTGCAGAACCTCTTTAACAAGACTCTTTTACCAGGTGGTCTACTAACTTCGAGCCACAGATATTTCTAGCTACAACATATAGAAAGAGAATGCAAAATTAGATGATATACTGATATATTCTCTATGCAAGAATAATGAAGTTGGCTTGAATTATATGAAGCGTTTGGGTAGTCTTTCAGCCTGGTGTATGTTTTGATGGCATGAACCATAATAGAAGGAGATTTAAAAAACATAAAGTTTTGATTGAGTTATTGGGATTTGAAAAAGATAGTTAGTGGGCAATGTGAGCCCTATGAGTAGGGTTAACCGACCAGTTAACATGCCAAGACCATGGACACCCTTTTATTTAGTCTATGATAATATTAAATTAATGTAAATTAGCCTAAAATTAGTAGGTTAAAGCCAATGTCACAGTGGTCGGGCTTAAGGAGTCCCCTACTATCTTCTTGGCTAGTGTAATTATAGGGAATGTTATGCACCCCCCTCTGTCCTGTCTAAGTCTATGATCACTAAGTAGTCCCCATTATTTTGGAGTAAGATCCATATACATGATGATACAAGCAATATTAGCCACAGTCTGAGGTTTGCACATCCCAGAATTTGTGATAACTAATAAATGTTGTTTTTAATCTGTGACAAGAACGCTGACACATCTCAAACAATGGCTAATATTAGCTATATTATCATGCCTATGAATATTATAACTGGGAAATACTGAGAGTTCCTTTGTCTTTCCTGTCCCATACACGTCCCTGGCAAGAGCGGGGTGAACACCAGGAGTGTCTTGGCAAAGAACTTTCAGCTGAAGGGACACTCCGGGTGTTTGGTCCGCTCATGGTAGAGATGGGTACATAACAGGGGGGATGGCATAACATTTTCCATTGTTATATCAGCCAAGGCGATAGCTCTCTTCAGCTCGGACTAATATTTTAAGGGCTCTTATTTTGACGCAATCGTAAGTTTCATCTCAGCTGCTTCATATTTCAACATACTGGTGCCTAGCTACGGTACAGTACTCAGTACTTAACAAATTCAACAGTCACCTGATATCTTGGTGCCAAGTGTCCTGACACAATGTGAGAGATGACTTTGCCTCTCGCATCAAGAAGTGTGTGTGTAGCTAAAGTAAATTAGCCACCAAACTCACCTAACCTCAACCCAATAGACCACATGTGAAAGGTAATAAGATGCAGAATACTTGGTCATCAAGGTATGGAAAGGATAACTATACCTGCAGCAATGGAGCTTGTTCTGAAGGAAGAATAAGGTAAGATCATGATTGAAAAAATCAATAATGAAATTGTGAAATTGCCAGATATTATGGTAAAGGTCATAGCTCTCACAGTCCCCTGTTGAAATACGTGTTGGGATAACTTTGGTGTTCTTTCTTTTATTACAAGGTTGCTATGAGGGATCTCCTTTGTAAGGTTCACAACAAATGATATTGTTTCCTTGGTTACGCAGATATGTGACTCATGCTATGGTATGAGTTGGGCCGCAAAAGGCTGTGTTAGGATTTCCATCTATATAAACAAGTACTTTCCCATCTGGACACTACACGGCACTTGAGTACCATTTAGCTTTTAGCAATTACTATGCTATAAGCTGTTATAAAGTGATTTCTATACAAAGGCTTACTATAAATTTAAATAAAAGTATTAATATCAAAGCTTATTATATAAATAGAAAATGTTTCAGTTATAAAAGCATTTATATACACATAGTACAGTGAATAGAGAAGAATATTTACCCTTTATCTTTTTTAAAACTTTTGTAATTGAAATTTTAATAGTATGAAAGAATTATTACTTTATTGTCACCTTTTTTATGGTTTCACCTTAACCTCAAATTTTCTGACTATATCATTCTTCATTCTTCAACTTTCTTCTATGAACTGTTCCTTTATTCTTTTGTCCTTTTTGTTTATTAATTTCTCATCTTATACCCTTGTTTTCTCTTTCTACTCTGAATTTTCTTTGTCTTAGTTTATTTCAGCATAGTTCAAGTTGATAATCAATTACAATTCCTCAAATTTGGTCTTGATTGAGACCTACTCTGTAGTTGTAAAATATTAGTCAAATAACCACACTGGATTTCAATATTTTCTCTATCTTTTGAAATAACTAGATAGCTCGAAATATTAACAATCACACATCGTTTTTACAGTACCCACTTGTGCTATTTCCCCTCTTCTTTCTACATACTTAGATTACCCTGTACTATACTGCCTCCAGTTCATTTCTCACTTGTGAGCAACTTCTCTACTTTGCCTAAATTAGACTATGCTTCAATAAGAAAGCTTATTATAACGTTGAGTAAAGTGAGTTGTCACTCATTAGTCTTTAACCTTATATAAGGCCTCAACGTATCATATTTGGAGAATCCTTATACTCCTCTTACTGTAGCCAGGTTTTTCCTTATTCACTGTATGTGTATTGCATGTTCCTACCTATTTCATCATTGACTTGTCTGGGGAAAAGGCATAATCGTGGCATTTGAGGTAGGGAACCCTAGAAAAATATACTAAGTTCTAGGAGATTCACTGGTGTGGAATGGGAAATCAAGCCAGGTGTTCTTGTTACGGGGTAGCTAACACAGTAGGATTCCGAGCTAACTAGGCCAAGGATATTCGAGACAACGGATTAATAGTCAGGAAGGCTCTTGGTAATTGTTTGATAAAGGTAAAGTAATAAAGAGTAGTAAAATATCAAAGAGTTAGAATATAACTCGATAACTTGTTATATTGTTAAGGTCTCTTCTCCGTTGCTTGATGATTCTTCAACCACCGGGGGAGAGGCCTACTATTTATACTAATGTTCATGCTACTTCGACTTCTCTAGTTAAGAAGTATCTTCTTAACAATTCAGTTCGTCAGAACATAGTGCGAATACTGTTTGACCCTGAAAACTTGCCTAGCTCAACTCAGAGAATCTCCCGAACTGCTATTTCATCTGAGGGTGTCCCCACTCCACCAGTAGACAGTCTTCGATCTCTTCGGCATGATAGACTATAAATGAATATGCGGCCTCAATGCCTACATACCAATAGTAATATGGAATATGGAGTGATCAGTTCCGATATCCAGCTATCAAAGCATTATGCAGCAAACGCATATGCAACTAGAAAATGAGAGGAGTAGTATTCTCTGAACCTCGTTCCAATCAGTTGAATCTATCTTGAAACGTGCTCTCATTTAGTATTCAGAGTTGTCTTCCAGATGCCTCTGTGAAGCTCATAACTCCGGGAGCTTGGGTTCGGATATATGGTCATCCTATGAAGCCATATACCTCGCTCTTAATTATTAGGTAAGCTATTCTCGGTAGGGTAATAGTTCTATTTTTTCCAACCCTCAAGAAACTCTATCTTTTATTATACAAACCTGCGTACCATTCCCTTTAATTTACCAAGCTTGTACTCTACTTGTAATACATGTAACTTTTCAGATTGTTTTATACTTATACTCTGCCTCTTAGCTTCTAGATAGTTTGAAGCATTATCATCTTCTATACTATACATTATCTTACTTGGGTTAATTGTTCATTTAGCTTGAGTCACACTTCTTATTACTATTTTATCAACAGTTTTTATTACGCAACCAATATTGTTGATTATTTAAATTATAGAGGTTACATAATACTACTCAATGATAGGTTATCCTGCCTATCTCGTTTTTCAATTTTCAATTTTTTCTTGATTATTGATATTAATTATGATTATATCTCTCCCTCTAAATCTCTTGTTTCTAGAGGATTTTCTTTCTCCTATTTCTCTTTAAACCAATTTTCCATAATAGTTTTAAAGTCAAAAAAAAAGTGTAGATATAGCAGATGGAAAGTTAGATAAGAATAAAATCTTTGAATATCTGGCTAAATCATTCAAGCATGCCTTTTGTATTAATCAATGTTATTTGAAAACCACCATTTTATATAAAAATATATTATTCTATAGGTCTCTCTTTTTTTCCTTTCCACTTATCGAATTTTCGATCTTGTCAAATCTTATTATATTTATCTTTTTTTTCTCCTATTATCAATACACTACTAGTATAGTAGAGTCTAATTATTTACACATAACCTACTTGCTTGCTTAGAATTTTCATCTACCTTTCTTGTCTCTCTTTTATAGTATAATACCCTTTTTCTTTATTTATATCTATTATTGTCATTTTATTTCCTCTGTCTACTTCGAACTTTCTTTGTCTTACTTAGTATAAGCATAGTTGGTCAAGCTTGTTTTTCCCTTTAAATTAAATTACTGCAAAGAGAGTTGTGGTAAAAGAACATCATTAACCGAATAGAGTATGTTTTCTTTCCCATGTTTTAAAAAACTCAGAATAAAACACATGTTGATATACTGATATTGAGTATAATCTATTGATAGTATCCTATAAGATTGAAATAACTATTTTAGAATATATATAGAGGATCATGATACTCAAAGGTGAATTTAGAACTTGGTATTACTCAGATAACATTAATTTACTTAGTACAATACCCATGCCTTAGCATTTGTAATCTAATGATTGTCCTTTCATTAGAAGCTTGTTTTATCTAATAGTTAGATAGTATATATTACTGTTAGTATTACAAATATCTAAATTGTAATCGCACATACTTGTATCATCAGATATACCTTTACTTTTAATATTATCTGAACTTCATTTATCTCTTCAGTTTATTCTATTATAGTATTATATAATATTGCTAGTGGAATAACTATTTTAAAATCTACGTAGTCTGGTATCAAAATGTGAATTTAGAAATTAATATTGATGTTATCCTGCCAGCATTAATTTACTTGGCACAATGTTAATATCTTGGCATGTTTGGTCATGTGATTGTGCAATTCTCAAAAGCTTGTTTTATATAATAGATAGGGGCTTTACCCCCTATTTTCTTGGTTCTTTATGCTACCTGGTATTTCTTTTACGACTTCTATACTTCAAAATATAAGGTCTTCTATTCTGATATCCAAGACGACGCCAAGAATCCACGAACCCTGACCCTCATCTGCCATTACGCGATAAGCCTTGACTTGAGATTGTTATCTCCGAACCCTCACACTAAACGACTGTTATCGTTTAGGACCATTTTATAGTTGTCTGCCTTGGACTAACATCCAGTGCTAAGCCCCCATTACAATAGCCACTTATGGGGAAACGAGTTCCAAGCATGTATTATTTGTACTTTAGATACTTTTCTTATCTTTCATTTCTATTTTTTAATTCTATGTCTTATTTCGTGTTGTTCTTTTCTCTCCTATCATTGCTATACCACTTCTTTTCCTTCTATCACTAAATCTTGATACACTGATTCCTGGAAACTTTTGAATTTGTCAAGTAGTTCACACTAGTTAATGGGGTAGTCCAGGTAGTTCTGTCATGGTTTCAATTTTTGCAAAGCCAAGTGAATACATGAAGATGATGATATAAAGAGACAATGAAAAAACCCTGAGAAGAAATAAAGAAATATGAAACCCAGTATCCATCTGAACCTCTCGCACTCTTTATTCATAAGTCCACTGCCGGAGGCATTGGGGGAATGTCGCTGCCCTTGTTGCGCGGAATCGTTGCCACCGATATATCCCACCCAAGGCAGGTAGAGAAAGTGGCAGGAAGGTTGCCTGCTATCCGGTGGCCAACCACCTCCCCCAATTCGAGACAGGTGAGCAAGCCATTTTAGATACGCCTTGCTCGTGCTCCCTGAAAGCGCTTTGATAGGGATATTTGTTCCTCCTGTGAGCATTCGATATCGGCCATATATGCGTCTGATCTCCAATGTCCTAGAGTCTGAATCTGGGACTCCGAAATTCCAACTTCGGCAGCCCAGGTTGCTGCACCGCAGCGAAAGCTATAACCATTCCATGATGCTTGTCTGAAACCGGCGGTTGTTCCCAATTCTTGTAACTTGTCTGCAACATACTGTCTTGTAAATGGTAGTTGTTCTCTTCTTCCAACACAGAACCGGGGGGCTGTTTCCGGGTGGTGAGTATCCATTGTGAGAAGTTGTTTCATTGCCCTGAAGGGGCATACTTCGTGATAAGTGCCTGCAATAATTAGCTGGATGCCTTTTCAAAATGAGTCAGTTTTTCATGCTGGAAGGGTAAGTTCAATATGGTGATCATGCTGGATAAGTCAAATGCTGCTCTTTGTTAAGAACCAGTTCGGGAAGGCAGGTCCCATCTGGAGATCAAGTGCGCGATATGTAAACTCTCCTACTTGCAAGAAGCTCGCTACAGGCAGTGTGAATGCCGCCCGTGTTACAGTGTCATTGTAGTCATGTATTCGTAGATGATTAAGCAGGCTAAGCAGGTGTGGACCAGTAAGAGGTGTTTTGGTCCGCCGTGCCGGTTCGTTATGATCCCTTTTAATACCCTGTAATGTTCTCTCTAGTCGTGGATTGGAAAAAGCAGTGCAATCAATCCCTAGGCCCAACTGATAGGACTTAATCCCGATTAGATAAAGTTTCATAGTTTTGACCTTGATAGACCCTGCCAGGGAGCAGAGCCACTTGATTAGCCATGTGGCCTTTGTAGGCAGGCAGCCTCCATTCTGGTGACGATATCCTCGCAAGGTGCAAAAAAGTCAGAAGCGAGATCTTGGTGTATCATAATTGTATCTCGTTGATGGAGCTAGTCCTCGCCATAGGTACTAGGCAGCTATTGGTGACAGTCCCGATTGTTGTATGTTAGAAACCCATGATCCTGATTGTTGCAAGTGGGATATATCAGCTGTGGGGCTAGATTAGCAATTCTGTTATTGTCAAAGCGGGAGAGCACATCTGCTAGCGCATTGTTCCCGGTCGGAAACCATCTGGCTTCAATCTCTAAGTCATATTCGGTAGCCCAGAGTCAGCATTGTCGTAGAACGTTCATTGTTGTTCCTCTGATTGTCCAGTTCTCCAAGCCATGAACTACGGCACGATTGTCAACATGGTATATCAATCTTTTCCCTTTCCAAATTTTGCCCCAGTGGAGTAGGGCCTACTCCACTGCTCCCATTTCTTTAGTGTTAATGTGTTCCTGAGTGCGTGATAGGCGAGGAGGTAGGGTTATTGAGAAGGCTGATCAGGGATTAGGCTGTAGATTCTGTTAGAGGTAACTATCGATAGAGACAGCCCCTAGGCCCTTCGTGCCGGCAGCATCTGAATATATTAAGATTGTCTCCCTTGACTCTTTTCTAATTGACCTTTCTACAGCCTTGGCTAGAACTTTCTGCCACCAGGTGAGGTCTCTCTGGGCCTCACTTGATATTCGTCTACGGTAGTAGGTTCGCTCTGTCAGAATGTAGAGTTGCATATTATACAGGCTCCGGAGGAAGGTGCGGCCGAGTGGTACAACCGTAGCAATGAAGTTGAGATATCCCGTTAGCTTTTGCAGCTCAAGGAGTAAAAGTGATGTTTGATCTATTGCATTTTGCACAAGCTGCTGTGCTTTTAGTAGCTTCTTTTCTGGTAGTCGAATTACCATATTTTCTCTGTCCATCTCGATACCCCCAAAACTGGCTATCGTTCCCTCCTCATTCTTTGATTCCTTGATGGAAAGTCCTACTTCGTGACAGAGTTCGCTAAATCTTGTGGTATTGATGTTGAGATCTGTAGTGGTTGCCGGACGGAGTATTATCAGGAAATCGTCCAAGTAGTAGACAATTTTAGCTGGTAGTGCTATTCTTTGTAACTCATCCTCTCGAATCCAGTGAAACATTTCTGCAAATAGGTTGAATATGTAGGGTGCTGTTCGAAGCCCGAAAGGTAGGTATTGTTCTGCGTTGTATTTGTTCTGCCAGTAAAGACTGAGTAGGGGCATATCGAGAGCAGAAACAGGAATATGGCCAAAGGCGCTTGCAAAGTCACGCTTAACAAGGCTGCAGCTATTTCCAAACTGTTGAATTGCGGAAATTGCCTCCGTGATGCCGCTATAAGAGATTGATCCATAGAGTTCTGGTATTCGACAATTAATCGAGTTTGCGTCATTTGGAGGGTATGAGAGGTAGTGGATTCGCCGCTTAGTACCATCTGACTTCATCAGCAAAAAAAAAGGTTACACCCAGACGCGTCCCATGCGCCCTGTCTGTCCGGCGGTCCAGGTGCATAGAACGTAAACTCGCGTCCTGAGTGTGGGGTCTTTTACTGGGTGCAGGTGGATAGGGGTCCATCCCCGCCGGATGCACCAGACGCAACCAAGGACTCAGAAGATAACGGACACAGAAAGGCCCTCCAGACGCGGAGAGGTTCTCCCGACCCAACCTGATACTATAGTAGAAGAGTGGAAGTACTCAGGTGTAACTGGCTATCATCGGATACCTCTTAAGTGAACCACTCTACCTTGGAGGCCTTTGAATGAGTTAGTGAAAACTATAGAGAATATCCAAATTGTTCGGAAAGGTCCATCCAGTATTGCTCATGTTTACTTATTTGAGTCATTTAGATACTAAAAGAGGAATATCTTTATTCAAGCTAGTCTAGAAAACCAGAGCACTCGGTACCTAACAATTTGAAAGTACTTGCCCGGAGAACAAAGGTACAAAAGTATGGATAAGCCTTAAACCCATGGTCCGACACCGTCTAGACAGAGTGCGTTTGATTGCCCTGGGCCAGGGGAATTGAATGGTATAGGTCTCGAAAGCGTCCACATAGCTATAGAGGTCAGCGGGGAGGAAAAGGTAGATACCTTAGCGGGCAGATGTCCGCCAGAGTGGGGAAGGGTCTCATTGGAGTCAGCTCGCCGAGGAGAATCGAATAGTATAGGTCTCGAAGTGTCCGCATGCCTGTTGCACTGTGTAGCTAACAATTTGAATGTACTTGCCTGGGGAACTAAAGTACAAAAGTATGGAAAACCCTTCAACCAGCGGTCGGACAGCATCGGGACAGGGTGCGTTGGAATCCACCGGTCAAGGGGAATCGAATGGTGTAGGTTTTGAAGCGTGCGCATGGCTATAGATGTCAGCAGGGAGAAAAGGGGAGATACCTCAGCGGGTAGATGTCCGCCAGAGTCGGGAAGGGTCTTATTGGAGTCCGCTCGCCGAGGGGAATCGAATGATATAGGTCTCGAAGAGTCCGCATGGCTATAGAGGTCAGCAGGGAGAAAAAGGGAGATACCTCAGTGGGCAGATGTCCGCCAGAGTTGGGAAGGGTCTCATTGGAATCCGCTCACAGAGGGGAATTGAATGGTATAGGTTTCGAAGAGTCCACATGGCGATAGATGTCAGCAGGGAGAAAAAGGGAGATACCTCAGTGGGCAGATGTCCGCCCGAGTTGGGAAGGGTCTTATTGGCATCCGCCCACTGAGGGGAATTGAATGGTATACGTCTCGAAGTGTCCGCATGGCTATAGAGGTCAGCAGGGAGAAAAAGGGAGATACCTCAGTGGGCAGATGTCCGCCAGAGTCAGGAAGGGCATCATTGGAATCTGCTCGCCGAGGGAAATCGAATAGTATAGGTTTCGAAGTGTCCGCATGCCTGTAGAACTCAGTAGCCAACAATTTGAAAGTACCTGCCCGGGGAACTAAAGTACAAAGGTATGGATAGCTCATGAACCGCCAGTTGGACAGCGTCGGGACTGGATCCGTTGGAATCCGCTTGGCAAGGTGAATGGAATGGTATAGTTCTCGAAGTGTCCGCATGGCTATAGATGTCAGCAGGGAGAAAAAGGCTGATAGCTTAGCAGGAAGATGTCCGCTGGAGTCAGGAAGGGCATCATTAGAGTCCGCTTGCCGAGGGGAATCCAATGGTATAGGTTTCGAAGCGTCCGCATGCCTGTAGCCCTCCGTAGCCAACAATTTGAAAGTACGTGCCCAGGGAACAATAGTACAAAGGTATAGATAACTCTTCAGCCAGTGGTTGGACAGCGTCGGGACAAGATGCGTTGGAATCCACTTGGCGAGAGGGATCAAATGGTATAGGTTTTAAAGAGTCCGGATGGCTATAGATGTCAGCGGGGAGAAAAAGGGACATACCTCAGCGGGCTAATGTCCGCCAGAGTCAGGAAGGGTCTCATTGGAATCCGCTCAGCGCGGGGAATTGAACGGTATAGGTCTCGAAGTGTCCGCATACCTGTAGCACTCAGGAGCCATCAATCTGAATGTACTTACCCGGGGAACTAAAGTACAAATGTATCGATAGCCTATCAACCAGTTGTCCGACAGCGTCGGGACAGGATGCGTTGCAACCCGCTTGGCAAGAGGAATGGAATGGTATAGGTTTCGAAGAGTCCGCATGGCTATAGATGTCAGCAGGGAGTAAAAGGCAGATGTTCACTAGGCTGGTGAAGGGTCTCATTGGAATCCGCTAGCCGAGGTGGATTGAATAGCCTATAGTCTGCAGCGTCCGGATATGCCTTATGGTATCTGCTTGCAAAGGTAGATTGAATAGAGTCCAGCTGAATAGAAAGGCATGCCTGTAGCTCAGTGTGCCTTGATAATGTTAGAGAGTTCCACTAAGTTGATGTAGATGTGAGGCGAAAGAACTTAGGAAATTTTTGCGAGAGGTGTTACCTGTGATGATAAAAGGGGTATGTTGGGTGTGGTTACCGGGACAATAGCTGGTTAGTCATCCTATGTGAAGATCCTTTTTCGTCTGAAAAACCTTTACCTGACAGTGAAGTAGTCTGTCGTGAGTAGATGCCATCAGGAGCACGGATAGGTCCCGGATGCAGCAGCTCAAGGGGGTCTTCCCTGGGGGTACTTCAGACAATGATTGTGAGAAATTGACCATCTGGGTGCACCAGGCGGACAGGATGTCTGTTGAGTTGCACCCAATGGAGTAGGATGTAATGCCTGTGCTGGGGTCCTCATAGTGCGGACTGGGCGGACTGGACGATCCAGACGGATTCTGTGCATCCGGACGTACTACCTATCCGTCCGACGCAAATATTTTTTTTGCTGATGTTATCGGTAAGGCCTAAGGGTGAAGCTATGAAGTATCCTAGCACGGTATTGTAGGAACAATAATTCCTGAGACGGTTTCTCTTTAGCTTAGCCTCAATTTCGGCTGTGACCACGTCAGGGTACTCAAATGCTGAGGACAAATTTGCATGAATAGTAATTGAACTTCTGACACCTTCAAAACCAATTCGTGCACCAAATTAGCATATACGTAAGATTGCCTCTGTGACTGAGTTGTCGGGGTATTCTTTCGTAAGCTTTTTCTATCCCTTGTACTTGAGCTGGCCTGCTGCCATTGGGTAAGAGGTAAAGAGTGTATAGAAGAGTGTAGTATTGGGGCGCCGTATTGGTAGTCCGCTGACTGGGGAGGGTAGTCTGCTGACTGGAGAAGGTAGTCTGCTGACTGTGGAGGGTGGTCTGCTGACCAGGATGCTTGGAGAACTGAGATAGTATGTGTCTGGTATCACATCTATTTGCGTCCGTTCTCTGAGCACTTCTTCTCGCCGCGAGTGTGGGAAAGTAAGGATAAATAAAGATAGTACTCAAGTAATAGTAGCCAAATCCTAGCACTTTGCCCCCATACACAAAAAAGGAAAGTAGAGAAGAAAGTGGTTTATTCCAGCTCTCCCTCTCCCTTAGACAGGTGAAGCAGCGAAATTCAGTGTACCCGAGAATTGCGCAACAGTGGAGTCTAAAGCAAAAAATAAATAAGCAGTTCTCACCCTCATCATAACTGAGATCATCTTAAAAAGTGGCTTCAGCTACTCGAGTACCGGTATCGGTAGTATCATTTAGTCGGTTTAGTACTCAACCCCCGTCACGCTCCCTTCCCTCAATTCTCCTACCCCGCTTTTCACCTTCCTTTTTGGGAAGGTGTAGGCGAGGTAAAACACCACACAACACACACATCAACCTCACGATCCTCACCCGCCCCTGAACTTGGAGCTTCATAAGGGGCTGGAAAGGCACTTTCGTGAGACAAACACACCCTACTAGCTGGTACCTTACTACTACCTCAATACATCCCGCTTGGTGGCCCCTCGCCATAGCCAACGGGGACAAATACCTCAATACTTTGGTCAAACCTCACAACAACTCTCTCGGGATGGAATGTCATGAGTGTGGCCTCCCCCACAAAACAACTCGGTCGGATTCTCTGAGCACTGTGTGGCTAGTATAGCACTACCTCTCGCTGCACCACCGCCCTGCCTACCGTTTACTACCTCTTTCCCTGATGCCTTACTCTTGGGTTGGCATAAGGTTATTCACAAGAAAAGGTTTCCTTGCTCCTGCCAAAAGTGAGGGGGGGTTTGTCTGACGGCCCTACACCCAGGATGATGAAGGATCAGACGCAAGTTGTGTTACCAATTTTTTTTTTTGTTTTTCATATGTCATGAGATGTTCAGAAAGGTTTTCTTGTTGTCTTTTGCTTCTGGCAGTTAGGTTGTCGGACAAGTGTCCTGCTTATTATGTTGGTTATTTTGTCTTGTGCCTTTCCGGTTGGAGATATATGTACGGTTGGTTCCATACCAGAGGGACCTGGGACGACTTGTTTTTCCCTTGGCTGGAGGGGGTAGGGTTTCTTTGCCATGGGATACTTCCCGAATGCAGCGGATGTACCTTAGGTAGCACCTAAAAATAATCCACGGAATTAACAAAAAAAAAAGTACTCAACCCCCGTTCGTATTCCCTGATATGGCGCAATTTCTCGGGAGCACTGAATTTCGTTGTTTCACCTCTCTAAGGGATGCCCCTCCACCTACCCCTTCCGCACCCTGTGCCTTCCGCGCCAACCCCACACGACAACTACCGTAGAATCTGGTCTTATAGACCGTTGCCAAGTTGGAAGTAGGTAAAATTAGTGTTGGACTATACTATATGTGGGAGAAATAGCGAAAAAACATCAAAGAGAAAGTGCAATCAAAACTGATTTCTCTTGCTAATTGGCTAGAGAGCCGGGCTGTGCTGCCCAAGATGGTATAGTCATGCGAGTCACCTACATTGGCAACGGTCTGTATAAGACCAGATTCTACGGTACTCGAGTACACAGAAGAAGTAGCAACAGGAAACCCCCACCCCTTCCTTACCCCAATTCCCATTCCCATTCCCATCTCTTACACCTCACAATCTCCAATCGGAAGCCCACGGCACTGGCATAACTTAGCTACTATCCACAGTGCTCTTCCCATTCCTACTCCCACTTCTCTGATAGCAGTCGCCGGGTAAGCCCCACCTCCTCGAAACTAGCTTTTGTTGGCAACATCGCGTTTTTGCCCGCATGTGAGGGGCCAGGGTGCGCGCCCACCTCTCCACCACCGCCGGCCAAGCCGGGTAGTGGTAGTAGCATTTCCGGCGGCGGTGAGTCGCGCCCCGTTCCAACAAGCTGCTATGATACTCGCAGGAACATAATATAATTGTGAGCCCCGCTCCCCCGTAAGACCTCTCAGACTCCCGTTACTCCTCATGTATTCATCCTCGACCGAATTAATTTTTCTAATGTGATCTCCGCTTCGCCTCTGTTGCTGCCAGCATAATCCATATACTATCATAATATCACAACAATATTGCCCCATATTTCTAATGACTATGGTGTTATGTCGTAGATTCATCAAAACCAAATCCCCTTCAATAGGTAACCTAGTAGTAAGCTCAAGCGTCGTCGAATATGATGTATAATCTCCTATTAGCCTAGGGTATTAGCTCACGAACTAGCCTCTACCACTGAAATAACGGCCCAAGACCATAGGGTAAGTCTCCGCCAAAATACAAAAGAGAGCCATCAGGTCGACACCCTCAGTGTACCCGGCTACTTTTATGGTCATTTCCAGTATAATAAATTAAGTGCCCACGGATGCATTGGTTCCATGCTAGCATAACCGGATTACTAGGTCTTTCCCATTCCAAACACTTAAAAAATCCCCTACCCTATCAACTTAGTAGTGAGCTCTGCCCCAAAATATAAACGAGATTCCTAAGGCCGGTAGGTTCATGCAAATAAGGAATTCGAATTCGCTTTCGTCCACTCGGACACACTGCTACACTTGGACGCTAACTTGCTAGCTATCTCTGGGAAGGAAATTTAATAATCACCACCCCCACCTCCGCTGCATTGCAACCCATCACAGACGGTCACTCGTCTGGGATTTACGGGTTCGAATGGCAAGCTCACCCAGCATAATATGACATTCAGAATCCAATAAGTTAGTGCTATGGCACCCCGCATCCCCACCCATTCCTAGCGGCCCACCAGAACGGCGTTTTGTCATCGGTACCTGACTTGTCGGGGTTGACGTCGTCTCGTCCGAGCAGTAGTTTCGCCACTCCCTCGTGCCCACTCCTAGTAGCCCACCAGAGCGGTGTTTCGCCGTTGCTATCTGGCTTGTCGGGGTTAACGTCGTCTCGTCCGAACAGTATTTCCACCACCCCCTCGTGCCCTTGAAAAGCAGCCCGCGAGAGCGGTGTTATGCCGTTGTTAGCTGGCTTGTCGGGGTTAACGTCGTCTCGTCCGAGCAGTAGTTTCAGCACTCCCTCGTGACCATTCATACTGGCCTGCCAGAGCGGTGTCTGGCTGTAGTTATCTGGCTTGTCGGGGTTGACGTCGTCTCGTCCGAGTAGTATTTCCACCACTCCCTCATGCCCATTCCTAGCAGCCCACATGAGCGGTGTCGCCCCTGCGAGGTCCAGTTGGTTGATATCACAAGCTTCCACCTCCACCAAAAAGGCTACAACCTCAACAATCCCAAAACAAGACGCACAGTGTAGGCCGGTAAACAGGTAAGATTCATCAAAGCCATAAGCTAAATAATAGCCTTCCCGTTCGTTCAAGAGGATTTCCGTGGGAATGTGGTTGCTGTAGTCGTCAAATAGCTTCAAGGCAAGCTGTTTCGCACAATCTGAAAGATCTCTTTTTGCGTGCACTCCCCAAAATAGAGAAGAATATTCCAGAAATGGTGTTCCTAGGAAATCGTAGGAGTCATTTCGCGAAAGAGCGTTGACCTGATGAGAATTCAAATAGCTCAGGCAGATCTCCGCCATTGTCGCGTGAGGGCTACCAAAAAGCTCAGTGTGAGCCTCGAGGTACTCTTGAAGCGTAAAGTGAATTAACCGGACCGTAGAAGCCTCCTTGTCTACAGCAACAAGTCCTTGACAACATGCTAATAATGTCCCAATTGAAAGAGCATTGTCGCCATCGAGGTCCGCCGATCCAATTTCGACTCCTAGAGCGTAACACAGTTCGCCGACCTCCAAAGGCCGCTCCGAGTGAGAGATCCACATCAAAGTGGCCATTCCCAGCTTCGATTCCTCCTCACTCTGTCCCTTTATCCGACCCAACGTCTCGCCATAAGCGCCCTCTAACCCCAAGCCGTCCGTCATTGCATTAAGGTTTCGTCGCCTGAGACCGATTGTGGTTCCTTGAAGGATCGCATCGATGTTCAATGAGACCAGCAGGAATCTAGATACATTGTCAGTGGATAACATGAGCCAGCCCCTCCAGTGTCATTGATTTTACCTACATTTCAGAAACATCTTCCGGAATTTTCTTCAGGATGTCCGCCTTCAGACTACTATCCATCGCGTCTGGCCTTATGTCTCGGTCCAGTCTGCGATGAAGATAGCTGATGATATCATGTCTCCGTGGAGTGATGCGTAATGCCGTGCCTCTTCCAGAAAGTCGCTTCCCGACCTCAGCTTCAATGTGTGGTCTTCCCGTCACGAATATCCGAGTGCCCGGCGACACTCGCTGAATTTGGTTCAACGAATCAAGAATCTCGACTCGATGTCGCGCCACGCATTCATCTAGTGCATCAATACAAATGAATGTGCGCTTCATGGAAGCAGTATTCTGCAGCATCCTCACAATATCGGCAAGCCGCGGTCCCCGTCCATCAATCACCTGCTTCTGGTCTTTGTATGCTTGCACTATTTCTTCGGGTACCTCTTCCAGCCCACCTACGACCTGCCTAAGCAGGGTGCCCAGCATACCCGCCGGTGATTGCCCCGTTTGAGCCGCGAAGTCAAAGTAAAAGCATGCAACCGTGGCCCCCTAGCCTCTACCTCGATCGCCCAACCAGTCTACCACCACCGAGCTATCACAAGGCTTGTCAGTACCTGCCCTTCTTCCGTTCGTGATGGTTCATCATCGTTACCTAATAAAAGTTTTTCCAACACCTGGACCTCCATAGCAAAACAACACCGCATTATCCGACCCACTCCCCCCACTGCTAGAGTACCAGCTTTTAAACCCCTCAGTCTCCAAAACCCATTCCCCGACATTATCGATCCGGCCGTCTTGGATGTCCCTGTGTCGTAGCCTTGGCTCCGGTGGCGATAACCAGGTCAGGATTTGAGGTCGGTCATCGACGACGGTACAGTTGTTCAACACTTTATTATAGGAGTCGGTAACATTGAAGGAGTTGGTATTGTTGAGAGAGTTGGTATTGTTGAGAGAGTTGGTATTATTGAAGGAGTTAGTATTGTGATGAGACATCTTCACCGTTCGGAAACTGGGTAGAAAATGGGTGATGAAGGTTGTCGGTTGAGGGAATCGCTGGGAGTTGAAGAAAAGAGGTGTCTTTGTTGAGCCTCATGAACACCGCATGGCCCCCACGGTTTTGTCAACAACCCCGGCTCCCACCCCCTGTCCGAAGCGTACTCGAGTAAACCTGCCAAAACCAAGCACATGATCCGACGGCAAACCCACGCAGCAGCCGAAGGAGCCGCAGTCGACTATTGGAGCAGGGATGAGAGCAGGCAAAGGGAAGCGCACATAGTATGGAGGAACACTGAACTGTGGACGAGCGAAAGTTCTATGGTATGAACGGATCCATATGGCATGTGCGGAAAAATAGGGCTACACATGTACTAGCAGAGCTTTCTACTACTTAAGGTGAACCGTAGCTAGCAGCTTCTATAGAGAATACCCACCAGAACCTCTCCTCCCCTCAACACACGGGCGCACGATCGTATCACCTGTTTCAGCACGATCTCCGTGCTGCCGCCGTTGTTGCAAGCACAATACATCTACGGGTCTACGGCAATATACACCATATCTCCAACGGCCATGGGGCAATTTCGTCAAAACTAAGTACCTCCCAATGGATAACCTAAGCATTACAGTAAGCCCGAGAGTCCTTGAATCTAATGAGTAAACGCCTATCCACCTGGAGTATGGTACTCGGATACCAGGGCTAGTCCGCGAACACAGGGCTGACAAAGCTAAAGACGATATTAGGAATAGCGCACGCACTAAGGGGTGTGTGTTGAAAACCAGAAGAATTCCTCGAACGCTTTCTGCTTTACTATTGGTTGAACCATCTATTCAAGGTTTCTATTGGATATTTGCCACTTTAGCTCATGCTCAGAATAAAGCCTGGTGTTCGCGGACTAACCCTGACACCCGAGTACAGGTATTAGCTCGGGAACTAGCATCTGTCGCTCAAATAACTAACCCAAACCAGTCGGTAAACTCCCGCCAATCTCCAAAGGAGAGGCCATCGGGACAATACCCTTAGCATACCTAGCCATTTTTATGTTCATTTCCACCACGACCGAGTACCTGCGGATGGATTGGTTCTACCCTAGCATAACCGGATTACCAGCTCTTCCCATTCTGAACACTTAAAAACTAACCCACCCTCTCAACTTAGCACTAAGCTCTGCCCTAAAATAGAAATAGGATTCTAAGGCCGGCAGGTTCATACAAAAAAGGACTCGTGTCTGCTTTTGTCGGCTCGCACACACTGCTACGCCTGGACGCTACTATCTCTGAGAGGGGTGCCTGATGGTCGCCGCCCCCTCCCCTACTCTCCAAGCCATCACAGACATCGCCCGTCTAAAAGATTTACGAGTTTGAATGGATAGCTCCCCAGCATATTACACACAGACCAATACAGTGCTGTAACCTCCCACAACTCCGCCCCAGCCACCCTTAACCAGGCCAGTATAAAAAACACTCCCGATCCCAATGGGGATGTAAAGGTGTAGCGGGGGGGGGGTATCCCCATGACATTCAGGCAAGGAAAAGAAACGCCAATTTTCGTTTTTGAATAAACAGCAGCCAACCCCCTGCATCGCGGCTAGATACCGGTACTCTGGATCCAACTTTCCTCTCACGCCCTCTGCACCCAATCCACCTCATATGCTAACCAAAGCCTCATCTTTCGATCTTGTCTAAAAGTCCCCCAGGCCACATGGGCCGTTATAAGTATAATATAAATCCACTCGTTCTCTCTCATAAACCCCAATCCACCAGCGCTCTCAAGGGAATGGGTTCATATGGCAAGAGGCCACTATTACCCAGCATCAAATTCTGTAGTTCAGACATCCTGTTTTTCAGTATTGTACCTTCAGCAGTAATTTACACCATGGTTAAATACTATAGGTGAGCGTGCTGTACTAGAGCACTGTATAGTATTATTCGAACCCCGATGTCCCAGACATGGTAGGATTATCCCTACCCCCACCGGGCTGCCGAAATCGTATATGTTCGCGACGCCCGCGCTAGGCGGGGTGGTGAAGGCCGTGAGAGGGGAGAGAAAAAGAAGAAAATTTCTCCGGGCAAAAGAAGACTAGGGCAAGGCGGAATATCGTTCCAAACTTGCTCGTAAGTTGATATTTCGCAATGCCGTGGGCTTTCCAACCACCCTTGACCGGTCGGGTTAATTTCATTATTAGGCGACTACCTACTATGATATACTAAATGTGCTTTACGATCAAGATTAAAAGATGTGGGCAGCCTCCCAGTCTCACTTCTCCCCATCTCACTTTCGAGCCGGGAGCTCACGCCTAGGGGCAAGTGGCATGAAGGCATAACCTTCCTTAAACCGCATGCACAATTGACACCAATTACCACCATGCTGCAGGTAATATCTAGCTCTCGGGGTGGTTTTCGCGTGAGTCGAACGTTACTTGTGCTTGATGATTCCTATTGACTATATACTTGCATCTAAACAGTCCCCACGACGACGCTTCAGAGGGGGGGGTGGGCAAAAAAAGGGATTTGAGAAAAAACAAATGAATAATAAATGTGCAAGGAAAAGGCAACAATAAAACTAAACATGGCGGAGGACCTAAGCCACACCAACTTATTTCAATATAATAGAAATACCCCATGATTAATACCAACCCCTAGATAATAGAAACAAATTAATAAATCCACTTAGCTACATGAGAAAATGTGCATAGATGATTAGATGGGTACGTGATAGACCTTTGCACCTCGATCGCAAATTCTTTGCGATAACCAGGGGAAAAATATTTGCCGTGGGATTCGGTAGCGGCATGACCCGGGAGGGAAGGAAAGGTGGCGATTACCAAAAGACGGTGCTTCAAACAGCCAGGGGAGGTAAGGAGGGGATGAGTAATGATGGCGACAGGCATAGTTATGGGCCATCGGGGCCTTGAGGAAATGGCCCATAAGTAATCCGCGGTCGAAAGCAGTCAGGGGAACGATGTCGCACGGCCTTATGTCATGCTAGGGGTCGTAGATGTTAGGGACTAGAATTGGGCTATCACTCCTGTAGGGACACACCTAGCAGTTAACCAGAGCAGCGTTTGTCCGTGGATACCGGACCTGTCTGAGTTCACGACATCTCATCCGAGTAGTATTTTCACAACTCCTTCTTGACGCTCTTAGTAGCCCACCCAAGAGTTGTCTTATCGGACTCAGTTTATCGGGGGTAATGTCATCCCACCGAAGCAGCATATCCGTCATTCCCCCACGCCAACCCTCAGTCGCACTCAGAGCGGTTTCCGGTCGTGGCTAGTTGGTTTGTCGGGACTGACGTCGTCCCGACTGAGCAGGACTTTTACCACACCATTGTTCCCATTCACTACAGCCCACCAGAGCGGTGTTCGACCGCCGCTATCAGGTTGGTCCGGGCAGACGTCCCTCCGCTCGAGCGGCATTTTCACTACTCTTTCGCGCCCATTCTTAGCGACCCACAAGAGCGGCGTTTAACCGTCGTTATCTGGCTTGTTGGGGTTGACGTCGTCTCGTCCGAGCAGTATTTTAACCACTCCCTCGTGCCCATTCGAAGCAGCGCACGAGAGCGCTGTTTGGCCATTGATATCCGGTTGGTCGGGGCTGACGTCTTTTCGTCCGAGTAATAGTTTCACTACTATTTCGTGCCCATTCGAAGCAGCACACCAGAGGGGTGTTTCTCCATTCACATTCGGTTTGTCAGGGCTGATGTCGTCTCGTCCCAGTAGTATTTCAACCACTCCCTCGTGCCCATTCGAAGCAGCACATGAAAGCGCTGTCTGGCCATCGATATCCAGTTGGTTGGGGTTGACATCGCCTCGTCCGAGTAGTAGTTTCACCACTCCCTCGTGCCCATTCGAAGCAGCACACCAGAGAGGTGTTTCGCCGTTCTGATTCGGTTCGTTAAGATTGACATCGTCTCGCCGGAGTAGTATTTCCACCACTCCCGCACACCCATTCCTAGCAGCCGAGCAGAGCGCCGTTCGGCCATCGATATCTGGTTGGTTGGGATTGACGCCGTCTCGTCTAAGTAGTAGTTTCACTACTCCCTCGTGTCCATTCCGAGCAGCCCGCCGGAGCGGTGTTCGGCCGTAGTTATCTGGCTTGTCGGGGTTAACGTCGTCCCGTCCAAGTAGCAGTTTCACCACTCTTGCGCGCCTGTTCCTAGCAGCCCACCAGAGCGGGGTTCGGCCGTCGTTATCTGGTTTGTTGGGGTTGACATCTTCCCGTTCGAGTAGTATTTTCAACACTCCCTCGTGCCCACCCGAAGCGGCCCAGTAGAGCGGTGATTGGTTATTCCCAATTAGCTGGCCGGGGTTAACGTCGCCCCGCCCAAGGAGTAATTTTACTATTTCCTCGTGCTTATTCTTAATAGCCCACCAGAGCGGTGTCTTACCAGACTGACATTCTTTGTCAGGGTTGATGTCGTCTCGTCCGAGTAGTATTCCAACCGCTCGGGTGCGCCCATTCCTAGCAGCACACGAGAGCGCCGTCCGGCCATCGATATCCGGTTGGTTGGGGTTGACGTCGTTTCGTCCGAGTAGTAGTTTCACCACTCTTTCGTGCCCATTCGAAGCAGCACACCAGAGGGGTGTTTCGCCATTCACATTCGGTTTGTCAGGGCTGATGTCGTCTCGTCCCAGTAGTATTTCAACCACTCCGGCGCGCCCATTCCTAGCAGCACATGAAAGCGCTGTCTGGCCATCGATATACAGTTGGTTGGGGTTGACGTCGCCTCGTCCGAGGAGTAGTTTCACCACTCCCTCCTGCCCGCTGCTAACAGCCCAGGAGAGCGGTGTTTGGCCCCAGTCATCTGGCTTGTCGGGTTCGACGTCGTCTCGTCCGAGTAGTATTTCCACCACTCGATCATGCCCATTCTCAGCAGCCCAACAGAACGGTGTTTGGCTGTATTCACATAGGTCCATTAGTTGGTCAGGCTTAACGTCGCCTCGTCTAAGCAGTATTTCCACCACCCCCATGTGCTCATTCTCAGCAGCACAGGCGAGCGGTGTTTGGCCCCAGTCATCTGGCTTGTCGGGTTCGACGTCGTCTCGTCCGAGTAGTATTTCCACCACACCCACGTGCCCGTTCTCAGCAGCCCACATGAGCGGTGTTTGGCTGTATTCGCCTAGGTCCATTAGTTGGTTAGGCTTAACGTCGCCTCGTCTAAGCAGTATTTCCACCACCCCCATGTGCCCATTCTCAGCAACCCAGGCGAGCGGTGTTTGGCTGAATTCACATAGGTCCATTGGTTGGTTAGGCTTGACGTCGCCTCGTCTAGGTAGTATTTCCACCAAGCCCATGTGCCCATTCTCAGCAGCCCAGGCGAGCGGTGTTTTGTGGTATTCACCTAGGTCCATTAGCTGGTCAGGTTTGACGTCGTCTCGTCCGAGTAATATTTCCACCAAACCCATGTGCCCATTCTCAGCAGCCCAGGCGAGCGGTGTTTGGTTGTATTCACCTACGTCCATTAGCTGGTCAGGCTTGACGTCGCCTCGTCTAAGTATTATTTCCACCACACCCACGTGCTTACCCAAAGTAGCACAGGCGAGCGGTGTTTGGCCGTCGCTATCGGGTTTGTCGGGGTTGACGTCGCCTCGATCGAGTAGTAGTTTGACCACTCCCTCATGGCCATTCCTAGCAGCACTCGAGAGCGGTGTTTGGCCGTCGTTATCTGGCTTGTCGGGGTTGACGTCGTCTCGTCCGAGTAGTATTTTCACCACTCTTTCGTGCCCATTCGAAGCAGCACACCAGAGGGGTGTTTCGCCATTCACATTCGGTTTGTCAGGGCTGATGTCGTCTCGTCCCAGTAGTATTTCAACCACTCCGGCGCGCCCATTCCTAGCAGCACATGAAAGCGCTGCCTGGCCATCGATATCCGGTTGGTTGGGGTTGACATCGCCTCGTCCGAGTAGTAGTTTCACCACTCCCTCGTGCCCATTCGAAGCAGCACACCAGAGAGGTGTTTCGCCGTTCTGATTCGGTTCGTCAAGATTGGCATCATCTCGCCCGAGTAGTATTTCCACCACTCCCGCACACCCATTCCTAGCAGCCGAGCAGAGCGCCGTTCGGCCATCGATATCTGGTTGGTTGGGATTGACACCGTCTCGTCTAAGTAGTAGTTTCACCACTTCCTCGTGTCCATTCGCAGCAGCCCGCCGGAGCGGTGTTCGGCCGTAGTTATCTGGCTTGTCGGGGTTGACGTCGTCCCGTCCGAGTAGTATTTCCACCACTCCCGCGCGCCCGTTCCTAGCAGCCCACCAGAGCGGGGTTCGGCCGTCGTTATCTGGTTTGTTGGGGTTGACATCTTCCCGTTCGAGTAGTATTTTCAACACTCCCTCGTGCCCACCCGAAGCGGCCCAGTAGAGCGGTGATTGGTCACCCCCAATTAGCTGGCCGGGGTTAACGTCGCCCCGCCCTAGGAGTAATTTCACTATTTCCTCGTGCTGATACTTAACAGCCCACCAGAGCGGTGTTTTACCAGACTGAGATGGTTTGTCGGGGCTGACGTCGCCTCGTCTGAGGAGTATTGCCACCGTGCCCGCGTGCCCTTTCTTGGCAGCCCACCAGATAGGTGTTTCACCGCGCTGACCCGGTCTGCAGGGATCGACGTCTCTCCGTCCTAGTAGTATTTCCACCACTCCCGTGCGCCCATTCCTAGCAGCCCACCAGAGCGGTGTTTGGCCATCGTTATCTGGCTCGTCGGGATTGACGTCGCCTCCGAGTAGTAGTTTCACCACTCCTTCGTGCCCATTCCTAGCAGCCCGGAAGAGCGGCGTTCGGCCGTGGTTATTTGTCTTGTCAAGGTTGACGTCGTCTCGTTCGAGTAGTAGTTTCACCATTCCCTCATTGCCATGCGAAGCAGCACTCCCGAGGGGTGTTTCGCCGTTTTCATCCGGGTTGTCAAGGTTGACGTCGTCTCGTCCGAGTAGTAGTTTCACCACTCCCTCGTGCCCATTCATAGAAGCCCGCAAGAGCGGCGTTCGGCCATGGTTATTTGTCTTGTCAGGGTTGACGTCGTCTCGTTCGAGTAGTAGTTTCACCACTCCCTCATTACCATTCGAAGCAGCACTCCCCAGGGGTGTTTCGCCGGTTTCATCCGGGTTGTCAAGGTTGACGTCGCCTCGTCCGAGTAGTAGTTTCACCACCCCCGCGTGCCCATTTATAGAAGCCCGGAAGAGCGGCGTTCGGCCGTGGTTATTTGTCTTGTCAGGGCTGACGTCGTCTCGTTCGAGTAGTAGTTTCACCACTCCCTCATTGCCATTCGAAGCAGCACTCCCCAGGGGTGTTTCGCCGGTTTCATCCGGGTTGTCAAGGTTGACGTCGCCTCGTCCGAGTAGTAGTTTCACCACCCCCGCGTGCCCATTCATAGAAGCCCGCAAGAGCGGCGTTTGGCCGTGGTTATTTGTCTTGTCAAGGTTGACGTCGTCTCGTCCGAGTAGTAGTTTCACCACTCCCTCGTGCCCATTCGAAGCAGCGCACGAGAGCGCTGTCTGGCCATCGATATCCGGTTGGTTGGGGTTGACATCGCCTCGTCCGAGCAGTATTTCCACCACCCCCATGTGCTCATTCTCAGCAGCACAGGCGAGCGGTGTTTGGCCCCAGTCATCTGACCTGTCGGGTTCGACGTCGTCTCGTCCGAGTAGTATTTCCACCACACCCACGTGCCCGTTCTCAGCAGCCCACATGAGCGGTGTTTGGCTGTATTCACCTAGGTCCATTAGTTGGTCAGGCTTAACGTCGCCTCGTCTAAGTAGTATTTCCACCACACCCATGTGCCCATTCTCAGCAGCCCAGGCGAGCGGTGTTTGGCTGTATTCAAGGTCCATTGGTTGGTTAGGCTTGACATCGCCTCGTCTAAGTAATATTTTCACCACACCCACGTGCTCATTCCTAGCAGCACAGGCGAGCGGTGTTTGGCCCCAGTTATCTGGCAAGTCGGGTTCGACGTCGTCTCGTCCGAGTAGTATTTCCACCACACCCACGTGCCCGTTCTCAGCAGCCCACGTGAGCGGTGTCGCCCCTCTGACGTCCAGTTGGTTGATATCACAAGCTTCCACCTCCACCAAAAAAGCTACAACCTCAACAATCCCGAAAAAGGACGCACAGTGTAGGCTGGTAAACAAGAAAGATCCATCAGATTCAGGGGCCAAACCATATCCCCCATGTTCGCTCAAGAGGATTTCAGTGGAAATGTGGTTGCCGTAGTCCTCAAATAGTTTCAACACAAGCTGTTTCGCACAACCGGAAAAATCTCTTTTTGCGTGCACTCCCCAATATAGAGAAGAATATTCCAGAAATGGTGTGTCCCAGCGATCGGGAGAGAGACTCTCCGAAAGAGCCCTGATCTGGCGGGAATTCAAATGACTCAGGCAGGTCTCCGCCATTGTCGAGTGAGGTCTATCAAAAAGCTCAGCATGGGCCTCGAGGTACTCTTGAAGCGTGAAGTGAATTAGCCGAATCGTGGAAGCCTCCTTATCTACGGCAACAAGTCCTTGACAACATGCTAATAATGTCCCTATTGAAGGAATATTGTCACCATCGAGATCCGCAGATCCAATTTCGACACCGAGGGCGTAACACAGTTCGTTGATCTTCAAGGGCCACTCCGAGTGAGAGATCCACATCAAAGTGGCCATTCCCAACCTCGATTCCTCCTCGCCCTGTCCCCTTATCCGACTCAACGTCTCGCCATAAGCACCCTCCAACCCCAAGCCATCGGTCATTGCATCGAGCTTTCGTCGCCTAAGACCGATTGTGGTTCCTTGAAGGATCGCATCGATGTTCAATGAGACCAGTAGGAATCTAGATACACATTTGTCAGTGGACAACTTGAGCCAGCTTCTCCGGTGTCGTTGATTTTACCTACATTTCTGAAACATCTTCCGGAATTTTCTTTAGGATGTCCGCCTTCAGACTATTGTCCATCGCGTCGGGCCTTATGTCTCGGTCTAGTCTGCGATGAAGAAAACTGATGATATCATGTTTCCGTGGGGTGATGCGTAATGCCGTTTCTCCTCCAGAAAGAAGCTTCCCGACCTCCGCCTCGATGTGTGGTCTTCCCGTGATGAACATCCGAGTGCCCGGCGACACTCGCTGAATTTGATTAAGCGAATCAAGAATCTCGACTCGATATCGCGCCACACATTCATCTAGTGCATCGATACATATAAATGTGCGCTTCATGGAAACCGTATTCTGCAGCATCTTCACAATATCCGCAAGCCGGGGTCCCCGCCCATCAATCACTTGCTTCTGGTCTTTGTATGCTTGTACTATTTCCCCGGGCACCTCTTCCAGCCCACCTACAACCTGTCTGAGCACGGCGCCCAGCATACTCGCCGGTGACTGCCCCGTTTGAGCCGCGAAGTCAAAGTAAAAGCATGCAACCGTAGCGCCCTGGCCTCCGGCCCGATCGCCCAACCAGTCTACCACCACCGAGCTATCACAAGGCTTGTCAGTACTTTCCTTCCTTCCGTTCGTCATGGTGCATGCTCGGTACCTAATAAAAGTCTTTCCAACACCTGGACCTCCATAGCAAAACAAGACCGCATTGTCCGGTCCACTTCCCCCACTGCTAGCGTACCAGCTCTTAAACTCCTCAGTCTCCAAAACCCATTCCCCGACATTTTCGATCCGGCCGTCTTGGACGTCCTTGTGCCGTAGCCTTGGTTCTAGTGGCGATAACCAGGTCAAGATTTGAGGTCGGTTATCGGGAGTAGTATAGTGGTTCGACACATTATTATAGGAGTCGGTAACATTGAAGGAGTTGGTATTGTTGAGAGAGTTGGTATTATTGAAGGAGTTAGTATTGTGATGAGGATGAGACATCTTCACCGTTTCGGAAACTGGTAGAAAATGAGTAATGAATGTTGTCGGTTGAGGGAATCGCTGGGAGTTGAAGAAAAGAGGGGTCTTTGTGGAGCCTCGTGAACACCGCATGGCCGCCCAATTATTCTCCTCCACAGTTTTGTCATCAACACTCCAGCTGCCGACCCCTTTTTCCAACAACCGAGGCCGAACTTAAACCTGCAAAAACCGGACACACCGTCCAACGGCAAACCGACGCAGCAGCCCAGGGAGCCGCTGTACCAGAATACGATAGTCAGTCTTCTAACTAACCAAGACCACAGAATAAATCTCCTACAAACAAACTCTAAAAGGAATCAATAGCACGATCAGCACAAGCACAGTTACCTGCTAATAAAATAAAGTACTCTTGTTTTAGTGCAATAATAATAATAAAACTTAGCCCCGCTTCAGTCCAGACTCCGGCGCGGTCCTCGAGTAGACTACTAGTACTCGAGGAGTGAAAGAATAGGACGACCCAACAAACAGACCAAACAAAATCATCACTTGAACAAGCGATTAATAAGTCACTTTCATTGTATCATATCATAGTGTTCGCTGAGCCCTCCTGTCTGTTGACCCCCCCTCCTAGTTTATTAAATTTACATTTGTCTGCGTAAAATTAACCGTGCTCTAAAGATCGATGGCAACGCCAACCCCCATCATCGCCACGCCTTTTCAACACCTCCTAGAGAAATTCTTCAAGATCAAATATTAATGTCCACTCTGTCTTCTACTATGTGTTTATATACCGGTATTTATCCTTTTTTCTAGTTTCCGGGGCTTGCGGGGAGTGCTGCTATTGGGGCCGCGGTTTTTCCTCTTTGTTGATGCTCAGTTAATTTTGTCCAGGCGCGATAACCGTGCCAAGGTTTCTGCCGATTATGTAACTGCGCGCAGCGCGCGATTCGAACATTTTGCAGCACGTCTACGACTGCCTAACAGCTCAAGGGAAGACATCAGCTCAACGGAAGATTTATCCAACCAAAACCTCAGACCCCTGTCTACTCAACCCTGTGTTACCAAGCAGATCAGAAAACTATACGGACATCAAGGCAAGAATTCAAGCTGCTTGTCTAAGGCTTCCAGAGCTTGAAAAACCAAATATTGCCGCGATCGCTCACGGGTATTATGTACCAGAAGGATGTTTACGGAAATGAGCAGCGGGACGACAATTGAGGTCTCAATAATTAGTAGCGTATATGCGGTGAATTTAAATCGGGCTATTTAGAAGGGAAACACTCATTGGAACCAGCTGGAAAGGTTCACGGTGGCTGTCCATATTTGTAACCAATTTTTTATGTATGTTATTCTTCCGTTGAGCGATTAGGCAGGGTGTAGACGTGCTGCAAGATTTTGGAACCATGCGCAATTACCTAATCAACAGGAACCATTAGCACAGTTATGATAGTACCGTAGCAACATTCACCACAACCCCTGCCAGCCAGCTATCCCAACCCGCACCACAGCCCATCACTCGTCTAGCACAAATCTTCAGTCTCCATGGCAAATTTACATATGATAGCTCCCAACCACAAACCGCCCATTAAACCATACCCCATCTCCCAAAGACCCTTATCCAAACCACAAACCACAAAACAAAAAAAACCCCTCAGACTCTCAAAGTAAACAAAGTAAATACAGCAGACATCGGATCCTTTACACCCAATATACAAAGAAAATAACCCATATCCCAAGCTTTATACCTGCAGTCATAGGAAAAAGTGAAGTTCACCCATATGGCTTGGCACACAGCGAAGTATGGTAACACCCCTGCTTTCCTAACCCATTGCTCTTCGGGGACAAAATTCCTTTCTCTAAAAATAGCAGAAGACGAGAGTTAACCACTCCGGAGAGTATGTAAACACGTATTGTAATAAGTTTCATATGAGTGGGTGGAGTCATTCTCTCTAAGAAAGGAAAGGTTAGTCGGTGGTGGTGGTTGCCGAACGGACAGTGTGAACTTCACTTTCCTACCACTACCTCCAATCACACCCTACATTACAGGTACGATAAACTCACCACGGATAAAACCTAACTCTTCCCAAAAATCATGCCTTCTTGTATAATATACAATCTCCATATGCCAAGTTGGTAACCAAGCCCTTTATATGCACTGCAGAGCCGGATAGGTTAGTATGAGTGAGAGATTATTCCGGTGTTGCTGTGCAGGGATGAATGGAATTGGCGAGTAGGGTCTCGGTGCCGATACTGATAAGCTACTATGCTCAAGAGAAAGAGGAAAGAAAGGTAAAGTGCCATCCTGGACTCGAAGATACCGCTAGGATCTCGGCTAAGTGTAGTGGAGCTGGGTGAAGCCAAGAGCTATACGGTATATATATACACGCAGCGAGAATAAGTCCTCCGACAACGGGTGGAACTACGATCCCCGGAAAACCCAACTACCGTGAAAGCCATCGTAGCGATTACGATCGCAACCACAGCTATAATGGCTATTAATACAGAGGCCTGTATATTTGAGCGCCCCCCCCCTCTCTCTAGGATCATGGGATCTAGTAATAAGCCTGTTCGTTTTGACTGTGGCATCGATTTGAGTTGTTGTGGTATTGCCAATGGCTGTGGGTGGTCGCATTATGGTTGCGCCAGTTGTCTGAGCACTTATTCTCGCCGCGAGTGTGGTCAAGTACTGTATGGATAAATAAAGATAGTAATAGTAGCCATATCCGAGCACTTTGCCCCCATAGACAAAAAAGGAAAGGAGAGAACAGAGTTCTAGCACTCTCTTCTCCTTAGAGAGGTGAAGCAACGAAATTCAGTGCACCCGAGAATTGCGCAACAGTGGGGTCTAAAACATAGGATGAATAAGCGGTTTTCAGCCTCATCATGAATGAGATCAACGTAAAAGTGGCTTCAGCTACGGTACTAGGGGTAGGGGTGAAGTATTGGCACAAGCAGGGGCAGCAGAGGCGAGCATATACGCTGGAAAGACCATCAAAGAACCCAAAAAGTAAGGGGGTGTTTGGCAGGCCGTTGTTTGAAATAATCGTTATTTGAAAACATGATTTGTACACATGTGTACAAACAGCTAAAAACCATCGTTTGAACACATGATTGTGCCAAACCATACCATCGTTTCTACACATGATTTCAAACAATGTTTTGTAAACTTATTTTAACTCCCTTAGTTTTCCTTTTTTTAACTTCTATTTATATAACAAATAATATATATATTAAATTCTTATAAATAAATAATAATAATAATTATGAACCATATATACAAGGGGTATTTCAAATTAAATTTGTAACAACCACAGATATACAACAACGAATACTGGTGAGAAGACCTGGAATGCTCATCATGTCGGCTGATTACGAACAAGAAGAAACGGCAGAGATATTGGAAGTTGCGGCAATTGCGGTTCGAGCCTTGAGCGTCCTGTCAACATTCGAGAATGAAATAAAACATTCGCAAGAGCACAAAACCCGTATTCCACGCCACAATTCTGTTCTAAGTGGACAGCAATATACCAATGAACTCTTGGCCTCACAAAGTGAGATTCGCATTACCGAATGCCTACATATGCCTTTGGCTGTATTTACATTAATTTGTAACCATATGCGCAAGAAGAATCTTCTAAATGATACAACGTATACGACAGTTGAGCATCAAATGCATATCTTCCTATATATTACAACCACGGGAGCATCGAATCGGGCTGCACAGGAGCGATTTCAGCATTCACCTGAATCAATCAGTCGTATTTTCAAAACTGTCCTACTGGCTATAAACACTATGGCACCAGAGTTTATGCAAACCCCAACACCTAATAATACCAATCTTGATTTGGTATTACCCGAGATTCAACAAAACCCAAAGTTTTTCCCCTTTTTCAAAAATTGTCTTGGAGCAATTGATGGGTCACTTATCCCAGTATACGTAGCACAAAAAGATGCCCCAGCACATCGAACTCGAAAGGGCTTTACAGCTCAGAATGTTTTTATCGCCTGCTCTTTCGATTGTACAATTCAATTCTCCTTAGCAGGATGGGAAGGGTCTGCTCATGATAACACTGTCTTGGCAGATGCTATGGGGAAAGGGTTTCAAGTACCTGCAGGAAAGTACTATTTGGCTGATGCAGGGTATGGGATTACACCCCAATTTCTAACCCCTTATCGTGGAATTCGGTATCATTTGAGAGAACAGGTTGTTAGTAATCAAGCGTGAGTATTTCCTTTTTATATATTTTATTTTTTATTTTTAAACAAAAGCATTGTTTGCTGATAAGTAATGGGCTTTTAATCTAGTCCTCAAAATGCAAAGGAATTATTTAATCTGCGACATGCCTCTGCAAGAAATTGTATTGAGAGAACCTTAGGCATTCTAAAGAGTCGATTTCAGATCCTAAAACGCGCATCAGGATATGATTGTGAAAGTACTACAGCATTATTCAATTCTTTATGCTGTATGCATAATATGATTAAGCGTGAAGGAGTTCCAATTAATTCACATGAGATTCCTTCATCTCACAGAAGGCATGAAGAGCAGCATGGAGTGGCAGAAGGGGAAGTGGCAATGATGAGTGCAAGGCAGCTGAAGCAGAGGGGTGAGGAGTTGAGAGATCAGATTGCTAATGATATGTGGAGGAGTTATCAAACTATAATGAGAAGCAGACGCTTTATGCATATTGAGGATAACTGATGTAAGGTAATCTAACTAGTTTTAATCTCAATATTTATCTGTATTAGATACACTAGCACCCAAGACAGTACCCTGTTGGGTCTTTAAACTAATTGTCCTTTTTAGCCACCTTTCACGCAGTTCTTCTGCAAGTCCTACAAATGTTATACAGTGAATTGGATGATTTTCCAAGAGATCAATTGCATTATTAACCTCCTCTTCAGAAAACTTGCCCTCCTTGTACATTTCCATCAAAACTCCTAGGGCCTCGCGATAGGGTTTATACTGATCAGCAACTGGGGTTTTGTTGATAGCATTTATGGATGACTCAGCATGACCAAGGGTTAGGGAGTCTTCAGCAAGTCTGGTGCGTTTGTTGGTACGGATTTCTGCAATGAATTCAGAGACCTCATTGGCAATACGTTCAGCATACAAAGCCATTGAAGGGTTGTTTGAAACAGGCTGCCTGATCCTTTGGCGTTTCGTTCCACTACCTGACTTTGAATGTCCAGTTGAAGTACTGGTTGGTGGTGTCGAGTCGCTAAGATTGTAGAGTGCCAGGGTGGATCCTTGTTGAGTTCTAGCCTGGCGGCTGAATGGTTGATCGAAGGCAATCTCTTGAGAACTAGTGTCGGGTTCCTCATTGCGAAGTGCTGGATGAATGATATCGTTGAGTACCTCGCTTTGGGATATAAGGTAGGATATATCGCCCTCAAACCAGTCCGGATTTTCAGCCTCAGGCTGCTGAATAATATCATTCTCTGCCGCTGTTGCATTCTCATCTGGGTTGGAAAGGCTAGCCTGACCACTATTACATCAGCAAAAATAATACCCTGCGTTCTGTGCGTCCTGTGCGTCTGACGCACCTGACGCCGGAACGCAAATCGCGAATCAGGACGCAACGTCGGATCGACGTTGCGTCCTGACTTTGCGTTACTT
>Ga0307517_10001610_pt1 | contig 37567 bp, 26 predicted proteins | sample 23_EM_MG_FD_194515 | JGI IMG/M metagenome (GOLD analysis project Ga0307517, IMG submission 194515) | Populus trichocarpa ectomycorrhiza microbial communities from riparian zone in the Pacific Northwest, United States - 23_EM | ecosystem: Host-associated > Plants > Roots > Unclassified | place...
CCCCCCCCCCCCCCCCACTTCTCCCATTCTCATTGGAGATGAGATATTTTTACTAGATACCTTTGCTCACATATCAACTAACGCTAATTTTAACTAGACATGATTAATAAATGGAATGACTGGATATTTCAGTCAAATTGAGAAGTTTTCTTAGTTTCAACAATAGCCGATCATGTTTCTTTAAGAACACGAGAGGATCTAACCAATTCCTACAATAAATCTTCGGAATAATTAGTTGTAAATAAGAAGATAAATTTGATGACCAGTTCCGTCATTTCCTCACAGCCCTTCTCCTTTACAGATTTCCTCCAAGATAGTAGGAATCACCTTACACTTCTGTTCATTTCTACCACGTACATCTTCCTATGACATTTACTGCTAATTTTACCGTAAACCATATACATTTTTTATAGACAAGGAATTCTTACAGGCAAGGGTGACGCGTAGTTATAGCTTGGGGTCATGGTCCCTCTAAAATTTCTGAAAATTGATCTACTATATTTATAATTTTAAAAAAAATTCATAATTTTTCTTACTCTCAAAATAATAAAACTAGATACTTGCTTGAAATTAACAAACAATTCAAATTATGATGGACCAGCTACCTAAACTTCAAAGCGAATCAATAAGTTCGATTAAGGTCACTAACTCACAACATGTGAAGAAGGATGATCCATAATTCAAGGCGATAAAGTATAAGAATCCAAAAGCTATTGGACAAGGAATGCGAACTTGCATAAATTTGATCAATTCTCTTACCAATTTTGATGGGTTTGTCTTAAATTGCGAGTTCAAGTGAGAAAAGAAATACACTTGTACTTAGTCCATATAAAATTCTAAAGTTGTCATATATTAAGGTAATGCTTACTTGTGAGTTCTTTCATTCTCCACACTTTAGTGGCTATAGAGAGGATAAAGTAAATGATTTTTAGATTACTTTGGGATTTTGGGTAAGAGAGAAATTTTATGTGACACCTTGTAATCTTATACCGAATTTATCTTATCGTCTCTCCTGTGGAGTAGACTTAAATTATCAAACCACGTAAATCTCATTTATTCTCTTGTGTGATTGATTGTGCTTGTCTTTTTATATTTCTCTACTTGTCAATTTGGTTTGAGAATTTAAGGTTGTTTCCATTACAAACTAATAGCAGAGCTTGCATAGTTATCAGTTGCTTTTGTTAAAGAACCAATTCAACCCAAAAGCTTAAACTAACAGCTTTCATGATGGCAATAAGAGTAACATCAATGATGAAGTTTGATGTAGAAAAATTTACTGGTAGGAACAACTTTAATCTATGACTTATTAAGATGCACACCTTGTTAGTTCAATAAGGTTTATTAAAGGCATCAAGAGGTGTAGAAAATTTGCTTAAAGGGATGTATGATGAAGAGAAAAAAAGATCTTATGGAATAGGCACATAGTGTTATTCAATTTTTTTTGTCTAAAACATTTGTTGTATACTCTCCAGATGAAAGAAGGTATGCCCATTAAAGATTATCTTGAAGTATTCAATATAGTGATTTTAGATTTGTAAAATGTTGATGTTAAGATTGAAGATGAAGACTTTGCTTTGATTTTATTATGTTTTTTACCTCAATCTTGTGATTATTTTATTGTTACTTTGTTGTATGGAAATGATAATCTTAGTTAAGAAGATGTCAAAGCTTCCTTAAACTCTAGGGAGTTAAAAAAAAAGTGAGTGTTAGAGTGTTATAATGATGATTATACAAAGGGCTTGATTGTGAGGGGTATACTAATTAATAAGGGTTTAGGTAGTGGAGGCAAGTCTAGATCAAAATTGAAGTCTATATTAACATAATGCTTTGAATGTTATGGGGTATGACACTTTAAGAATAATTGTATTAAACAGAAAGATAAAGAAAAGAAGGAGGAAACTTTTGATGTTGTAAATGTTGCTAGTGAAGGGAAATTTATGATGACACTGAAAGTGTTTTGGTTGTATATGTTGGTAGCTTGGGTGATGAGTATACTCTTGATTCAAGTTGCATATTTTATATTTGTCCTGATAGAAGTTGGTTTGACACTTATAAAGTTGTTAATGATACTGTTTTATTATGAAACAATAAAAGACTTTTTGTTGTTGGTGTGGGTGCAATTCAAACTAGGATGTAAGATGGCATTGTTAGGATATTTGAGGTTTGGTATGTTCCAAAGATAAGGAAGAATATAATTTCTTGAAGAATATTTTATTCTCAATGTTATGGTTATTCTACTAAAGGTAGACTTCTAAGGATTTGTAAGGGTGCTCTTGTCAGGATGAAAGAAAACTGGTTGATAGCCTTCACCATCTTTAAGGTTCAATAGTTATTGATTTAGGTAATATGTCATCTCTAGTTGATTCATATAGTGTTTGTACTAAGTTTTGGTATATGCGGTTATGATATATAAGTAAGAGGGGGTTGATTGATTTAATCAAATGATATTTGTTATGTGGTATGAAAATAGGTAAATTGAACTTCTTTGAGCATTGTATTTATGGTAAATAGTGCAGGGTAAAAATCTGTATGACTTTTCATTATATCAAGGGTACTATGAATTATGTTCATTTTGACCTTTGAGGTCCTTCTCCTATTATATCAAAAAGTAGATCACATTATCTATTGACATTTGTTGATGAACATTCGAGAAAGGTCTGGGTGTATTTTCTAAAGAGAAAAAACGATGTGTTTCTCATTACAAGCAATGGAAAACTTTGATTGAAAAGCTGAATGATAAGAACATCAAAGAACTAATAATTGTTTGAAATCCTAATCAGGTCAGTTTGGTGAGATGAAGGAACTGCTAGACATCATTCTGTCAGAAATACACCGTAATAAAATAAGGTTACATAATGTATGAGCAAGAAACTATTGGAAAGAGCATGTTGTATGTTTTCACAGGCAAGATTGTCAAAGAACTTTTGGGCTAAAGTAATTAGCATGGCTTGTTATTTGGGGAATAAATCTTTATCGATAGTTTTAGAGTTGAAGACTCCATATGAGGTATGATTTGGTTCTCTTACTAATTAATATAAACCGAGGGTATTTGGTTGTCCTGCTTGTACTTATTTTAAGAAAGATAAACTTGGATAAAAAATGAGGAAATGCATATTTCTAGGCTATGTATACAAGGTGAAGGGATATTGGTTGTGGTGTGTTGATACCAAGTTACCTAAGTTTATTAGTAGCCAAAATATAAATTTTGATAAGTCTCAAGGAAAAGGAGTTTACTGATGTTAATGTTGAGATGGAATATGGTAATAACAATTATATGAAGCTTGAGGTTAGAGCTTTAGAGACAGTACAAAAAATGCTTTAATTGAGCCTCTTGAGAAAGTGGTGCGAGATATTATTGATAAAGTTGTATCTGAAAAACAACCCTATAATATTGCTACAAATGACAAAGAAAAAAATAAAAGCACTAGTTAAGTATAAATATGCTGATTTAGTTAATTTTGTCTTACATATTACAAATAATTTTGATGATTATGAGCCTTATTCTTATAAAGAGGTAATTTGTTACAAAAAATATTCTTAGTGGATGCTTGCTATAAATAAGGAGATTAAATCTTTATATAAAAATAGGATATGGGAGCTTGTTAAACCATCACAAGGCTAAAAGATTGTTGGGTGTAAATGAATTTATAATAAGAAAGATGGAATCCCAGGGGTTGAGGATGAAAGGTTTAAAGCATGCCTAGTTGATAAGATTTTTAGATAAATTTTTTTTTTTGACTTCAATAAAGTATTCTCTCTAATTGTGAAACATAGTTCCCTCTGGGTATTGCTTGTTATGGTTGCTTTATTTGACTTACAGCTTGAACAACTAGATGTGAAAATAACCTTTTTACATGATAAACTAAATGAGAGGATCTATATGCATCAATTAGGGGGTTTAATTGCTCAAGTTAAGAAAAACCATGTGTGCTTATTGAAAAAGTCATTGTATGACTTGAAGTAGTCATCGAGACAATGGTGTAAAAGGTTTGATATTTTTATGCTTGGACATAGTTACTTCAAGAGTGACTATACTTGCTTTGTGTATTTTAGGAAGCTCTCTGATGATTTATTCTTGTACTTGTTATTGTATGTTAATGACATGTTGATTGCCTTAAAAACATATCTAAGATAAAAATAAATAAAATTGAAGGATTAAGTGGTGAGTTTGAGATGAAGAATTTAGGTACAACTAAAAAGATTTTGGATATGAAGATACACAGAGATTGAAGTGCTAGCAAGTTATACTTGTCATAGAGAAAGTATCTTGAGATGGTGTTTGAACAATTAGGTATGAAATACTACAAGCAAGTTAGTTTGGTCACTAGGTTTTTGAAAAATCCAAGAAAAGTTCATCGATAGGCCATAAAATAGATACTCCATTATTTTAGAGGTGCTGCAAATATTTGTTTGGTATATGACAGGGGTAATGGCACTAGATATGGTGTTGAGGGCTTTGTAGATTGAGATTACACTAATGATTTGGATATGAGGAGGTCACTTACAAATTATGTGTTCATTTTTGCGAGGTATGCCATAGTTCGAAATAAATTTTTCAATCTATAATTGCCTTGTCTATAATAAATGCTGAGTATATGGCATTAAAAGAGGTAGTGAAATAAGCTTTATGGCTGAGAGGTTTGGTTAGTAATCTTGGTTTGTCATATGAGTTGATTGTTATACATTGTAATAGCCAAAGCATTATTCATCTAGCTAAAAGGATGTATCGTGAAATGACCAAATATATTTATGTTAGGTACCATTTTATTCTAGATATCATGTCACAGGGTGTTGTATTAGTTAAGAAAATTGCTACAGATGACAACCATGCAGATATTTTGATGAAACCTAACTTTACATTCAAGTTTAAGTATTGCTTCAACTTGTTTGAATTGTGTAATACTTGAGAGGTAATCAAAGACAAGTTTATTTTTTGTGAGTTGCCTCAATTTAAGACAAAGTGGAGATTTGTTGAGTTTATCTTAAATTATAGGCCGATGTAAGTAAAAAAATACCCATGTATTTAGCCCATATAAAAGCCTAAAATTGTCATATTTTAGGGCAAGATTTATTTATGAGTGCTTCCATTCCTTACACTTTAGTGACTAGAGATAAAAGAAAATAAGTGAGTCTTGAATTACTTTATGATTTTAGGTAAGAAAGCAATTTTATGTAACACCCTATAATCTTCTATTTTCTTATAATGAATTTATGTGAGTGTCTTGCTAGTGGAGTAGGCCTAAGTTATCAAGCCATATAAGTTTCATATGGGCTCTTAGGTGACTAATTATGCTTGTTTTTTAAAAAAATTTACTTGCTAATTTGTTTGAAATTTTAGAATTGTTTCAACTACAAGTTAAAAATTCACCAGGTCCAATCTTGATGAGTTGACCTTGTTAGTTAGTAGGTGTGCTCTTAACCTATGCAATCAAATTTAACTCCAAGATTGGATCATAAGAACGTATTTTTTTCATGAATTGCTTAGTATTAATATGAATAATTTGTTTTTTACTAGAACGTTGGATTTAGTCTCAAGAAAATTGCATAACCCTCAAATCAAAATTCTCTAAGAAACGGATATATAGACAACTTTTAATTCAGTTAAAGATATAGATGAACATAAAAAAGAAAGAAAGATGTGCTTGTTTCAAGCCCTTTAGTCGTCACCAAGAAGCAATAATTGCCAATTGGGCTCTACCAAACCAGCGTTGCAACCCAGTCGGCCGACTACTCATAGGCTGCTATCGGTGGTGCCTTCCCACAGCAACAACTTCCTTCGCTTGCAGAACAGAACAATGACTCTTCTTCTTATGTTTCTACCATTCCTCTTCACATTATGGGGACATCAACTCCAGTTATAGTTGCTTTGTCCAACACTCAACAAGTTGTTTCATTGAAACTTACAAACACAAATTATCTCTATTGGTGAATGCAGATGAAGCCATCCATACTTTCTTGGTCAGGGTGTTTTTCACTTTGTTGATGGCTTAGTGTCGTGTTCTGCCTCTCATGTTTTTGATAGTTCTGTTGGTTTCTCTACGGCAATCAAACCCTCTTTTCTTTGTTGGAAGGAACAAGATCAACTTATTTTGAGCGCGTTAGTCTCCTCTCTCTCCATGGATGTGTTACACTTTGTGGTCGATTATCATACCTCGCATTGTGTTTAGTGCACTCTTGAAGTAGCTTTCGCGTCTTCATCTAATTCTCGCATTATGTAACTCCATGGGTCATTTCAAGATCTTCAACAAGGTGATGCTTGGCAGCTATGTATATGCAACAAGAAAAATAGTTATTTGACGAATTGAATGTTGTTGGCCGACCTATCTCTCTTGAAGACTTCAATCTTATGTGTTTCGTGGCCTTCGTGGTGAGTTCAAAGACTTAGTAACCAACCTCAAGACCAAGACATAACCACTGTCATATGTCGACCTTCATAGCCATCTCCTTACCCATGAATTTCTACACAAGACCTCCCTATAATCCATGGATACAAGCTCACATCTGCTGCCTCAGCCACCGCTACTGGCACTGCCTTCAACTCACCTTGCCATATCTCAGCACAACCCCAATTTCAATCATAATAGGGGCCATTCTCATGGCAACTAACGTCCCAACAACAACCACCACAACCACAAAAACAAGGCTAACTACTGTGGCTTCCATTCCTTTGCTTCTGCCGACTTTAGGTAGAGCAACTGACAACAGAATAGGTGCCCTTCTCATCGATTTTTTGAGTAGAATGTCAAGTGTCAATTGTTCTCCACCTTCGGCCACACAACTCCACTATGTACATAGTTTTGGGGTAGTGGCCAACAACCTTTTTACCATTTTGTTATTGGTAATGGTTCTGGCAGTACTTGGTTCTCGAACACTGATGCAAACCAACACGTTACACCTAATCTTGCAACTCTGACCGATTCTGCATCTTATATTGGTAATGATCATTTGCAAGATGGTGATGGTAAGGGCCTTGCCATATCTCATATTGGACATACCACGTTACATTCCCTAAGCACTTTTAAATTATCTAATGTTCTTCATGTGCCTCATATTACCAAACCACTGCTTTCTGTTCAGAAATTTTGTCATGATAATAATGTTTATTTTAAATTTCATGCATCTGTGTTTTATGCAAAGGATCTCATCACTAAGGAAGTGCTCCTTTCCGGTCAGAGTAAAGATGGTCTCTATGTTATGTCTGAGTCTTTTGCCAGCCATCCCTCAAGCTTATTGGTCTCCTTGTGTCCCTACGACTGTTGATTTACGACATCGTCAATTGAGTCATCCTACTTCCTGTATTTTAAATTTTCTAGTTTTCAAAAATAAAATAGTTGGTACTTCTAGACGCTCTCTTGCTCAATGTCAAGCTTGTTCGCTAGGCAAGTCGTCGCATCTGTCATTGAGACCTACGAGTCACAAAACTACTGCCCCACTTGATTTAATATTTAGTGATGTTTGGGGCCTTGCTCCTATGTTTTCTTCTGATGGTTTTTGTTACTTTATTATCTTTATCGATGCGTATACCAAACATATATGATATTATCTTCTTGTTGTAAAATCTGATGTGTTTTCTACATTTCATTACTTTCAAACACTTGTTAAGCGTTAGTTTTCACGTAAAATTAAATCTGTTCAAACTGATTGGGGTGGTGAATATCATAAGTTAAACCAGTTCTTTCAGACTATTGGTATTTATTACAGGTTAATCTGTCCTCATACCCATGAACAAAATGGCATAGTTGAACGACGCCATTGGCACATCGTCGAAACCAACCTTACCCTCCTAGGACAATGTCATGCTCTGTTAAGATTTTGGAACTATGCGTTTGAATCATCAGTATGTCTAATTAATCACATGCCTACTCTTGTCCTCCATAATAAATCTTTGTTTGAGTGTTTGTTTCATCGTACTCCTAATTATGATTTTCTACGTACTTTTAGGTGTCTTTGTTTTCCTTTTTTTGTGTCCATATCATGCTTATAAGTTGGATTTTTGTTCATCTACATGTGTGTTCTTAGGATACAGTTCCTCTGATCTTGATTATCGTTGTCTTGATTTAGCGTCTCAACATATTTATGTCTCCTGTCATGTTTGTTTTCATGAAGATGTGTTTCCTTTTGCAAATTCTGAAAAATAGTGCAACAACCATTCGCCTCCTCATAACATACACACCTCCCAACCTTGAATCCTTCTTCAAATTTTCACCCTACTGCCCCACCAATTCACCAAACTAGTAGCTCTAATCGGCCACCTACCGCACCTTTTCAGATCCACCACTCGTCCACTATATCTGCCACCATCCCATTTCCACCCAACCCTACCCCTCTATCACCATCTGCTTGTTTTTCTAATGATCATTGTGCAGGAACAGGTTCTCTTTCTTTACAGTTGCATGCTTCTAGTTCTGCTACTGCAGAGAAGACTGGTTATGATGCAGGTTCTTTACTCTCTATGGCTACGCAATCCGATCCTTCGACAGGTTCTTCTGCTGATATGCAACTCTATGTTGGTCTCTCCTCGTATACTCTCCAGTAGCTCATGAGTTCAGGTTCTTCTCCCCCTCGACCTACCGCTCGTTAGCATCCCATGGTCCTTCATCCTCAGTTGTCAAAAACTACCTTGCTCATATGTCTGAAGCTACCTCTTCTGCTCTAATATGCCGGGTAGTGTCTCCTCCTACCTATGAACCCACTGCATTTTATGATGTTGACATGTATAAGGCTTGGCATAGTGCGATGCGTGAGGAAATTTAGGCCTTGTGCTTTGATGACACTTGTTCCTTGGTTCCCTTTCATCCTTCGATGAATGTTGTTGGTAGTCGATGGGTGCAAAAGATAAAATGTCGTGTTGATGGTAGCATTGAGAGGTATAAAGCACTCTTAGTTGCTAGATGTTTTACTCAGCAAGAAGGTATTAATCACTCTGAAACCTTCAATCCTGTTATCAAGTAGGCGACCATCAGATTAGTCTTCTCCATTGCGGTTTCGCATAATTGGAAAATTCATCAGCTTGATATCCATAAGGCCTTCCTCAATGGCGTTCTTGACGAAGAGGTCTACATGAAACAACCCTCAGGTTTTGTTGACTCTGCCCTTCCTTCTCATGTGTGCAAATTGTATAAGTAACTACATGGTTTAAAATAGGCTATGCAGGCTTGGTACACTCGTCTGAGTGATTTTCTGATCTCTATTGGCTTTCACGCTTCCAAAGTTGACACCTTGTTATTTATCTTCTCTGTTGGTGTTGATATCCTGGTTTATGTTGATGATATTCTGCTTATGGGTAGCAACTCTACTATGCTTCACCGCTTAATATAGTTGCTGAGCTTAGAGTTTAAGCTTTGCGACTTAGGCACTACTCATTATTACATGGGCATTGAGGTCCAGTCCACCATAATGAGTTTGATGCTATGACAACATAAATATACGCTTGACATCCTTATATGTTTTTGATGGGTCCCATTTATAATGAAGGATTGGGAAAGATCAAGAAAAGGTAAACTTCAAAGGGAGGCATACTAATCTCATTTTCATGGGAGATAAGATATTTTTACCAGATGCACTTGCTCACATAGCTCGGATTGAGAATCATGCTTTTCCTTAAATCTTCACCGACTATCAGCTTAGATAAAGAGATGTGAAGGATATTTGGTTATAGAATTCAGAAATGATCCATTCATGGTCATGATCGCTGATATTCTTAAATTTTTGTAAATCTCTACTCTCTTTTTTCTAAGCTATTGTTTTACCTTGAACTCCGTTTATTATTTCTTAATCCGAGATGCTTCCCATGGCTCATCATTTTATCCTTGTGCTTGGGACAATTCCAAAATGAGGTGATAATTCTAAACTCGAAATTATTCAGTGAAATCACACCTTGAAGAGCTTCAAAGCATTTGAACAGCAAATTAATTATTTGTTTGCCCTAAACGAAATATATAGATGGCCTAACAAATATTTTCATGTACTAGTGAGAGATGTTTAGGCCAAGAAAAAGCATGATCACGCAAGACCAGAATAGTGGCCTAAATAACGATAATAAGAGATCTAACTGTTAAATCGGATTTAAATTTTTACAGAAGATTCTATAAGTTGTTTTCCCATTAAAAACCACTCAATAGTTATCAGAGCATTGGATCTCCATAAAATAGGCTCATTAGTTATTATTTGGGATAATTTTGTTATTTTTCCTTACTTTTCACAACTTTATTGTTTATTTTTAGATTTTATGTTATTTTCCGTTATGTTTTGGGATTCCAATTTTTTTTCTAATCTTGGTTGATTTTTCTAGTCTATAAAAGGGATTGTAAACCTCTTTAGAAGGTAAACTTGATCAAATTAATATTTTAGAAATAAGATTTTAGGATTCTTTGTGTTTTAACATTATTTCAGTTTATCTTGTCTTTCTATTCTTGCAGCTATATTTATGTGCCTCCACTTGCATTAATCTTTCAAAACCACTATATCAGTTATCGAAGCATTGGATCTCTATAAAAAAGGATTGTAAAACTCTTTAAAAGGTAGACTTGATTAGATTAATATTTTAAAAATAAAAAAATATTTTAGGATTCTTTGTGTTTTAACCTTATTTCAGTCCATCTTTTGTCTTTCCATGCTTGATCAGATTAAACCTCTTCAGAGGCTTAATTAAAGAAATACCAAAGTTTAGGGCTAATTTGAGTCAAAATTACAAGAAATTAGAATCTAGGGACCAAAATGAATAGGTATTAATACTATAAGGGGGTTAATTGATTTTTCCAAGGGTAATTTTGAAAGAATTAAAAGTTGAAGAGTCAATTAAGGACTAAATTGATTAAATTAGAAACTAAGGACTATTTTGTAAATGGCGTCGGAATCTAGGGGTCCAATTGCAATTGATCCAGGGATGAAATAATAGTAAAAAAAGATTTCCATGAATAAAGGCCTAATTGCTAAATGTTAGAACTTCAAGGGGAAAATTGAAAGACGACCCTTTCTAGACCAAAATATTGTTGTTCTAAATCCACTATTCATCATTTAGAAAAGTTAGTGGGAATAAAATAATTATAGTGAATTTAGCAGTACCTATCTTAAAATAAGATGAGAAATATTTATTATTTTCTTCGAGAATGGGATGACGAGGGTATGACAATAATAGTAATCAAATCTAATAAAAATCAAACATTTCTTAGTAATCAAGTTCATGCCATTGATCAATGCAGCTAAAATACGAGCAATAATCACATATTTGTCAACCTATAACACAACAAATATAACCCTATTTCTTGAATCAATGTAAAACATTGAGCCAAAAAATATTCATGCTCGCAATAGATCCGAATCCAAAACCAATCCAAATTATATTCCAAATTGTAAATGCATTACTGTTTCAAAAAATTAATCAGGCTACATCATAAGAGCTTACGCGATCAAAGGAACCAAAGATGTCAAGGTCAGAGATGGTGAAGTAGGTGAGCATGAGATGGTTTAAGTTGAGAATAATAGAATGACATATGTTGTGCCTTAGCCAACCTTTCCTATTTATATATATATGGCTGGAACACGACAATAACTGTAGGAATCACAACATTGGAATAATCCTACATTAATTCCTATACATATATATACATGCTATACATTCTATAATATGCCCCCTCAAGCTGAGGGTGGAGGATTGACTCGAAGCTTGTAACGAAAAGTAGTAAAGGACGCAGCAGAAAGCAGCTTGGTGAAGACCTGCAAGTTGATCCTGAGAGGGGATAAAAGGAATCTGAACTCTTTCTTTGCAACTCGGTCATGGATAAAGTGATAATCTACCTCAACATGCTTAGTACGAGCATGGAAAATAGGATTCGCTAAGAGATAGGTGGCACCAAGGTTATCACACCAAATGGTAGGAGCAGAGACGGAGGGAACTTACAGATCTATTAACAAATATTGAAGCCAAATGACCTCAGCAGTACCGTTTGTTAAGGCTTTATACTCAACCTCAGTAGAGGAGCCAACAACTGTGCGTTGCTTACCAAATTTCCATGAAATCGGCGTCTGACCAAAGAAGACAAGGTAGCCACCCGTAGACTTGCGACTATCAATACTGCCAGCCCAATTTGTATCTGTAAAACCATGTAGAGCAAAGGAAGAACCTCGAGTGATATGGAAACCATAAGATGTCATACATTTAAGGTAGCGTAGAATACGCTTAACGGCGACCCAATGAGAATCTGTATAAGCATGCATAAACTGACAGACTCTGTTAACAACAAAGCAAATATCTAGGCGGGTGAAGGTAAGATATTAAAGAGCATCCACTATTTGACAAAATCATGTAGGATCAGAGAATGAATTATCCGGCAGTATAGTGACTTTTGAAGGAGAGACTAGAGTATCAACAAGTTTGTAGGAAGTCATACCAGCGCGAGTGAGGATGTCAAGAACATATTTGTGCTGACGTAGCATCAAACCCATACCTGTAGACTAAACTTCAATACCAGAAAGTAGTGAACTGTGCCTAAGTAATGAAGCTTGAATTCAGAGCTTAGTAACTGTATTAGGCAATGGAGCATAGCAAAGTTGTTACTCGTAAGCAGGATATCATCAACATACACCAGAAGATAAAAGATATTAGTTCCATCAGACAAGATACACAAGGAGTTGTCAACCTTAGAGGCAAGAAAACCAATGGAGAGCAAAAAATCACTCAAACGAGTGTACCATGCCCTCAGTGCTTGTTTTAAACCATACAACAACTTGTGCAATCAGCACAGATGAGATGGAAGAGTAGAGTAAACAAAACTTGGAGGTTGTTTCATGTAGACCACTTCAGTAAGAACACCAATGAGAAAGACATTACACTACAAGATTTCACAGTTTTACCGACGGACCATGTCGGTGTGAGATTCAGACTCCGTCAGTACATTTTTACTGACTAAATCATCGATGGAAAACATCCGTCGGCATCCTTTTTGTCGATAATCCCAACTCTGTCGGTAAAAACAAAATATTGTCGATGGTTTTACAGACGGAAAATGTGTGCCAAAAAAAAATTCCCGCTGGAAATATACTGACAGATGTATTCCGTCGTTGATTGTGGCATTTTCGGTAAATATTTTTTAACTCTCTGTAAAATGCCGACAGACTATATCCGTCTATGAAGACATCGGTGATTGTGGTATTTCCAGTAAATATTTTTCAACTCTCTGTAAAATGACGATGGACTCTACTCGTTTGTAAATCAATCGGTGATTGGGTATTTTTCAATTTGTTTTTTAAAAAATTATTTAGAATAAATAATATAAAATTATATAAATTAATAGTAAAAAAATCAATTATGCAAATAAAATTTTATTAAACATCAAAAATAAAAAAAATAAAGTTAAATAATATTCATTACAAATTGAATGTGTTTCCAAAAAAATATTAAATTAGCACAATGGCAGAGCTGGAGGAGGAGGAGGAGGCTGGTTGTTCCTGGGACCATACGGCTAAAAAGAGGGCGCACATGTATCACCACTCTGTGATGTCATGTTCATGACCATTTGGCGAAGTTGTTCATAATTCATCGAGAGTTTCTCGTATTTCTTGGTGAGATGAGCCGTGTGTTGCTACAAGGCCACGAACTCCTTAGATTAGGTGCTTGATACTGATTGGGAGCTACCAATGGTGGAGACACTACGGGCCGCCTGCAAGTTCTCTGCCGTAGTGTTGGAGAGCCCGTACACCTGATTTTTTCGGGTCCACCAGACGATCCTACCTCCATCCACAAATCCAGATCGAAATCTAGATGGGTCGAAGGATCGTCCCTGTATCTCTTCCTTAACCGGCTATTATAGGTCTACTGAAAATGAAAAAAAGAAATCATCATATTCAATTCAATAAAAATAATAACTTACGAAATAAAATGGTTGAACGAACATACCACAAAGTGTTGACTGCGGTTTCAACGAACTATTGCACCCCCTTTTGGCGGTCTTGACTCCGCATGTGCGTTTGTATAAGCAACTCCATTGGGCTCGACTCACATCCAAGAGATGTAGCCTGCAAGGAAAAAAATTAATTAAGTAACAACAAATTATTTAATGATATATTTCATTTAAATTAATCTTACCAACCGTTTCGCATGTGTAGCACACGAAACGGAGCCACCGGTGTGCGTTGTCATCGAACCATGAATTTGTCGGTTCTGGTTGCTAGCACCGGACTATGAGCGTCGTGTGAACTGATCAGATATCACATGCTCAACATATTGCAACCATATATCTCCCGGGATGTATAGTTGTTTGAAATCCTTCCAAACCGCCACGTCGTTCCAGCCTTGAAGACCGTTATCTCTCGCGTTTGTTTTTGCCTTTTTTTGTGCTTCATACAAAAAATCACGCAACCTACTTCCATAGTGACAAATTATCATATTGTTTTCGATGTTACCTAGTTGCCGCGTGATTTTCCCATACCCTCCTCACAACATTGTCAAGTGCGTTGTCCCACTCGAATTTGTGCTATGTATAAATAATTTATTTAAAATAATAATAATAATTTATTTACAATTATATTAAAAATTTATTAAAAATAAGCTGGAAATTAGAAATTAAAACCAACTTCAAATTTGTTAAACCATGCATCGATATTCGGTATCCATTCAGGATGTCTGGATACCTGACTCCATTGAAATAATGGAATCTCTATCGAAAATTTAAATGCCGATGATATTACTCGGGCGGCCTCAATGTTTGTGAACCTGAAAATAAATTAAATTAATGAAATATTGAAAATCGAGAGAACTAAAAAACAAGGGAGAAAAAGAGAAAAAAATATGGGGCGAAAGAATAGAGACAAAGGGGAGAAATAGAACAAAACCGAGAGAAGGAAAAAAAATAGCGAAAGAGAAGACACAAGACTAGTGTCTTTGAACAGAAGAAGAAGAAGAAGCATTACAACAGCTTCCACCAGGCTTCCCAGCCCCTGCCGCTGCCACCGCCACCAAAAGCCATCGTCAGCCCAGCTCCCAGAGCGCCTCCATTCCATGTAATCCCCCCCATCTCTATTTCTCGTTTCATCTTCTTGCTTGCAGAACATGCACTGTGCACATTTCTACAAGTAAGAAAAAATAATTACCCGTTACTGTGCTCATGCACAGTAACCAGCTAATTATAATGGACTGGTTACTATGCATGGGCTTTGTCGGAAGAGATCTGTTTGTGGATCTACAGTGGGGAATCCAAGAAGGGATGCAGTAGTTTCAGATCATCTATAATTTTCTCCTATTAGTGTTAGCATTAAAACACAGAAGTAGGGAGAAGAGACATATCTAGAAAGAAAAACATGAAGAAGACTGAAACATCAATAAAGCAGAACACCGTCTACAAGTGTCTGTTTGTTGCACCGTTAATGAGGAATCAAAGATAGATTGTATTTTATTTTGGGCTGATCTCAGCCCAATTTTTTTTGGGCTGGGTCCAACTCGTTCCGAAAATTTTTAAAAATATTTTTTTAAAAAAACATTTGTGATTTTTTCGTGTATTTTTTCTATCCATTTTGGTTAATATCGGTTTATATTTTTATACCGTATAGATACAATTCTGGTATTAAAATACCTGGTTTTCGTCAAAAAAAATAATAATTTGTTTCATGCATACGGCCAAGTCTCTCAAAGCTAAAAAAATCACATTGTATTTTCATAAAACAAAGAAACTTCAAAAAATATGTTTTAGCATGCATTTTGGCTTTAATAACCAGTTTATTAAAGACACGAGAACTTAGCCAATATTTCAAAAAAAAAATATTTTTTGTTTTGTTTTAGTATTAGGGATTACGAATTTATAGGTAAAACGTATTCCTGATATTAAAAAGGTAGTTGTTTTGTTGACGTTAGAACGACTAGGTTTTACTCGATAAGATAAAGATCTTCTTATCGAGGAGGACTTTTCTTAAACCGTAGACAAACCAACAATTAGAAATACGATGAAGCCTTAGCATATATCAGAAAATAAAACAATGTAGCTTACCTTAGGTAGGGCGTAGTTGGGGTGCTAATACCTTCCCTTTACGCAGCCAGTCCCCATACCCGATCTCTGAGACCAGTTAGGGTTCCTAATGACCAAAATACTAGGTGGCGACTCCCTTTCCATTTTTCCATTGATAAAAGACAAGAATTCCTTGTCTTCCTATATTTGCCAGATAGATACCATATACATACCTGAGGGTGGACGATCATTGTGATGCCGCATACGTGCGACAGAATGGCGACTCTACTGGGGACCTTGTGGACTAAGCATTGTTTTGTCTGATTTTTGTGTTTGGTTTTATGGGTTTATTGTTAATATGCATTTTCTTTTGTTATTTGCTTATACACTTTAATTCTTGTGCATATTTGTTCATGCATTGTATAGAATTATTTCATGCATCATTCTCTTTTTATGTGAGAGTTTATACCGGAAAACTTTAAGCTAGGTGGGGGACTAGCAGCTTACCTTACGACTTTTAGTCAAGGTTTAAGTTTGTATAAACCCCAACTCTTCGTTGAGTGCTTAAACTGGTGATGATTGGTGCATATGCCATCCCATTACCTATTGGGCCCCTATATTGCCTACATGAGGGTGATCACTAGGACAACAAGAGACCCTTTTTAGAGTCTAAGTAGTCAACCTACCTTTTGTCTCACATATAAGACCTAGAACTTGCCTTTAGGATGTATGCTCCCTACACTTTGTTTTACATCAAAACAAGCCTTTCCTGAAGCATCTTAAAATCAAGACTTGCGGGTGACATAATGGTCGTTACTTGGGAAATTTCCATTGCAGAGTTTGGGCAAGAATCAAGATTTTTGTTTCATCATACAAGAGTTATGACCATATATCACCCCTCGAAGGGTGAGTTCATCATATGGATTACATACTCATACATTTATCATGCATGCTCCGTGGTTGAAACATAAGTTCCCCCCACCTAAGGTCTACTACACTGAAAAAAAAAACAGAAAAAAGAGGTTAGATAGAGGCTCATTGTTAAAAGAAAATTGAGAGTATCAAAGGTAAGTAGCTAGACTAACAAATCTGCTTGAACAAGTGCTGAGCGTCAAGAATGGAAAGGGAATATTTGCATAGTTTTTTTTGTGGGAACACCATCAGTCTATGTCCCAAACATAGAAAAAAATAATTGACTCTTCTCCTTAACACTCTGCCAGTAGAGGCCATAAACACTAAAGTGGCATCGCCTCTCCTTCATTTCAATCATGAACAACAACAACAACGTCTTCAGCCATCAACACATGACATTCACTGTTTTTGTTCAGCTGCATCGTTAATTGTTCACTGCCTCTACATCATCTTGCAATAGCACCCAATAGCTGCTAGCTTTTTATGTCTAACCTTTTTTGAATTCATTGAACTTCATTCATGTCCTGCAGCATAAAATGTTGATTTGAAAAACGTATCAAAGCTCCATCTACAAAGATCTGTTTGTGGCTCTGCTAGTGAAAAATACAAGAACAAATATAGTAGTTTCAGACACTATAAAAATTTACCCCACCAGTTTAAGCACCAAAACATTATAGTAGGCATAAGAGCCAGACATGGTATGAAAAGTAGGAGCAATGTAGAACTTCAACATAGCAGAACTCTCTCTACAAAGATCTGTTTATGGCTCTGCCTATGGGGAATACAAGAGGGGATGTAGTAGTTTCAGAAGCTATGAAAATTTACCCCACCAATTTCAGCATTGGAACACTGTAGTAGGCAGAAGAGATAGACGTGGTTGGAAAAACAGGAGCAAACATCAAACTTCAACATAGCAGAACTCCTTCTACAAAGATTCATTTGTGGATCTGCTAGTGGGTAATTCAAGAGGGGATGTATTCATGTCATATGTCATAAAACTCTCTCCCACTGGTAGCAGCGCAAAAACACAGTAGTATAAAGAAGAGACAGACCTGATTGGAAAAATAGGAGGAAACATCAAACTTCAACGTAGCAGAACTCCTTCTATAGAGATCCATTTATGGATCTGCTGGTGAGGAATGCAAGAGGGGATGTAGTAGTTTCATACGCTATAAAACTCTCTCCCACTAGTAGCAGCACAAAAAAACAGTAGTTTAGAGAAGAGCACTCCTAGTCCAAAAAACATGAATAGATGTTTATGGATCTGTTTGTGGATCTACAGTGGGGAATCCAAGAAGGGATGCAATAGTTTCAGATCATCTATAATTTTCTCCTATTAGTGTTAGCATTAAAACACAGAAGTACAGAGAAGAGACATATCTAGACTGAAAAGCATGAAGAAGATTGAAACTTCAATAGAGTAGAACACCCTCTACAAGTGTCTGTTTGCTGCACCATTAATGAGGAATCAAAGAGGAAATAAAGGAGTTTTATATTCATCAGGTTCTCCTTCAGTAAAGATAGTACGTGATTCCACGCGTCGACATTGACAATGCTGCATGATTCCATGCGCTGCTAAGATTACCTAACTGTTGGAAAGTTTCCAACAATCCTCAAACAACCACAACAACATTGGAAGATTGACATGGTGTTGTGAGAATTACCAAAAGAAGTGAACAAGCTATCATGATGGGAAAGATTAAAGGATCTGCCAAGGGATTCCAGAACAATGATGAGAGATGAATAAGGAGATGACCTTGAAGGTGGGAAACCTTAGTTATGTGATCTAGCCAGGTCGTGCTATGCTTATGTTGCTCAAATGTCTTTGCCAAGATTGACATCCCTCTGCTACTCGAGTTTGTCTACCAGTATCTGTCAGGCCCAAGACTTGGTGCCTTGACTCCGCCAAATCCCATGCAACCACTATTTCCTATGTGGTATAATCCAAGCAAGAGATTTGAATATCATAGGGGGATTTAAGGCCATTCAGTTGAACAATTGCAAGAATTTCAAGAATCAAGTTTAGAGGATAATGAACAAGAGGCAAGTTGAATTTTTGAAAGATGATGTCATTGGCCATTTTGTTACCAGAACAACCTCATAATGACAAGTGATTGAAAATGCATGGCAAAACCCAGATATTGCTAGAAAAGCTTATCCAAGAATGGTGTTGAATTGCCAATCATTTTGTTATGGAGTTTTGCCCATTCCGCATTTTGTTTTGGGATCACATCTCATCTTTTAACGAATCATGTCTCTTCTTTGTCTCTTTGTTGTTTTGAAAGCATGAGATGTCTCTTTCAAAGGGTATTTTGACAAAATATTTTGATCAAACTCCAACATGCGATTAAGGTTAATCAATCTTGAAGATTAAAAGTGTTTTGATTACAGAAATGACTCAATGTTTGTTGAAATGACATGATAAACAACAAGAGGTGACTGAACAAATTTTGAGCTCACACACAAAATTGAACCACACACCATGTAGCTAAATTTTAGTAGTATGCATAATGACACGTAGTGGATTCGGTAGTTATGGGCTCGTGAATCAGGATTCTTGCAAGTCCAAATCATTGCACTAGATGAGGTCAAAATTCATCGGTTCTAACCGACCTTACTTGAAATAAGAAAAGGCCATCTTTGTTATCCTTTCACAGTTCTTAAAATATTATCCCTTGCAATCCTATTTTAAGCCAAATGGAATATTCTTTTCAAAAGAAACCCTAACTAGGATCACACCCCACACTAGGGGCAAATGAGAGATATTCTGAAGACACTGATAGAATCAATGGAAAGGGGAAGGTTAAGAACAAAAATCCAACGATTGAGAAAGGACTAAAAGAAAAAACATATATAGACTGGGGGCAAAAAATACTAATGACGGTCTTTCATTACCATCCAGACAAAGCAGTGAAGATAGGTGCTGTAATTAATCACGTCATAATTATTAGACACAACAAACGCCAAAAGTCAAACACCAGAAAAATACTGAGTTATAAGCATGACTTCTAGTATCCATGATAAAGCCTCTGATGTCATCAAATGATCAAGATTGGTCATTCATCAAAGAAAAGTTGGATTTGCATTATAACCCATGTTTAGAGTATTCTGATAAGGTTAGCATGGTTATATGTCATTTCATCTGCAAAGACAATGACAAAAAAGGAGTTGATGTTGATCCTAGGTCTTTGAAACCCTTAAAGATCTTTTGAGCCTGTAAAATTACTTTCTTTCATAAGCCATGAACCATAGCCTACATTACATGCTTTAAAAAGCCTTTTTGATTAAGTATGCAATCTAAACCGATAAATAGAGCTCTCAAAACTTGAAGAGCCTTTCCATAAGAGTCATGGCTTCATGGATTAAGCTATTTGTTATTATGCATGCTATTAAAATAAGTGCTAAAAAAATGACTTTTCTTGATAAAGCCTCGAGTTTTGACTTGAGCATCTTGTTTTTGAAATTCAAAAAAAGGTCACCTCATCACATACCATCAAAAGATATATCCAAAATCAGAGTTTAAAATGGATACAAAGAACCATGGAAAAGCCATTTTAATCTTACAACCAGTCAATTTTTGTTTTCAAAACACAAGACAATCAAAGGACTGCATATTTTGAATGGCGTGTGTTGGGTCTTTGACCAAAGAAGCTTGATTTTCAAGAATACTTTTCAAAACTGACATCTCTCTGATTTCATTTCAATAATTAGACTTGAATAGATATGATCTTTGAAATGCAAGAGTTGATTCCAAATTAAAGAAGATTGTCGAATAAAGAAGAACATCAATCAACTTTGATAGAAATGACATCAACACTTCTCAATACTCCTTGAAAAGATGAGCAACCAGGGGCAGTACAATGGACTCTAAAAGGGAAAAACAAGCAGTATTCAGATCAGCTAGGGGGCAATGAAGAATGTGCATTATGCACGTTTCTGTAAGCAAGGAAAAATAATTACGAGCACAGTAACCGGCTAATTATAATGGATTGTTTACTGTGCATGGGCACAGTAACCAGTCCAGGTTGGATCATCAGCCCAGTCCACGCGGCTGGGCTGGGTCCAACCCAATATAAGATAGATTGCATTTTATTTTGGGCTGATCGCAGCCTAGTTTCTTTTAGGCCGGGTCCAACCTGTTCTAAAAAAATTTTAAAATATTTTTCAAAAAACACATTTGTGATTTTCTCGTGTATTTTTTCTATCCATTTTGGTTAATATCAGTTTGTATTTTTATACCATAAAGATACAAATTCGGTATTAAATTACCTAGTTTTTGTTGAAAGAAAAAAAAAATTGTTTCATGCATACGACCAAGTCTCTCAAAGCTAAAACAGTAATATTGTATTTTGATACAACAAAGAAAACTTCAAAAAATATGTTTTATCATGCATTTTGGCTTTAATAACTAGTTTATTAAAGACACGAGAACTTGGCTAATATTTCAAAATATCCAAAAAAATATTTTGTTTTGTTTTAGTATCAGGGATTGTCTTACCCTCGTGAGAGCTCGACGTCACGGTGACCCTTCCCGGAGCGGGGGATTGATTTTGGGGTCTTTATCTTGTGAAAAAGGGAGTCGCCATCTAGTATTATGATCACTAGGAAACTTAACTGGTCTTTTAGAGATTTTAAGGCAAGGGACTGGTTGCGTAAAGTGAAGGTTTTAGCACCCTTAGTACGCCCTACCTAAGGTAAGCTGCTCGGTGTTTGGTTTGCCTTATCATTGCTATGGTGTTGGTGTTTTCTAATTAGTTTTCCTAGGATGAGTTTGTTATAATGAATGGACTTGGGTTCAAAGTCTAAAAGAAAAAATCCTCGACCAATATGGATCATAACTTTAGATATGTTTATAGTGTGCCAAGGAGAACCGATGCAAATCTCTTGAAATATGTGTTTGATTTGAAATAAATTTACAATCTATGAATTAAGAGACAACTAAAATAGAAATCTAAGGAGATTCAATATGCTTAAAAGCTTATTTTTCCCTTTAGTATTTCAAGTGTTTGCGACTCATAAATCCCAAGGAAAAGAAACAAAAAAAACTAAGTTAGAAATCTAAGGAAATCAAGGTGCTTTAAAAGCTCATTTTTGCCTTAGTATTTCATACTTTCACGACCCATAAACCGTGGAATCAAAATTTGAAATGTCCCCAATTATAATTGAGGCTTCTTTCAAGGATGTGCAATTAAATTGTTCTAAATAGCATTTTGGGCATAAACCTACCATTATGTAAAAAATGAACAAATTAGATTACTCTTAACAATATTTCGAACATTTACCTTTCATAGGTTTCTTTGCCCTTATATTATTAAGCGATAATGACTTATTATTCATAGAAAAGTATTTTGGATATTAACCACTTGAGGTTTTTTTATCCAAATATTAACAGTGAATAATAGCAAATTATTCCCAATAATATTTTGAATATTAACCCCTTTGGGATTTCTTTATCCAAATATTAATGGTGAATAAAATTATTCCCAATAATATTTTGGATATTAACGCCTTTGAGATTTCTTTATCCAACTATTAATGGTGAATAAAGATGAATTTTCCAAAAATAAGATTTTTATATTTTTGGAATATTAGCTAACACCCTTTGGAATTTACAAACATGTTGTAAAATCCAAAATGCAAGAAAATAATTTTTGTATTTAAGAAATCCAAGCTTAAACATATTTTCTTTTAAACTTTGAATATTTTTTTTTAAAGAGAAATGTTTAAAATATGTTACGGTATTGGTCATATGCAACAGATAAGAAAACATTTTTATAATAATCAAAACATAAGCATAACGATAATCACAATTAAAACGACAAACCATCACATATATTTCTAACATTGCAAGACTTAAACAGTGCATGTAAAAGAAAGCAGGAGGAACCCGACAGAGAAAAAAAAACTTTCCAAAGCCAAATCTCGTCAAACAGACTTTGGTCCATCAACTCAAACTCAGAACCTAAACATAATGTCGCACGTGTGTGACGTCGCGGTGAAAACATCTACCCTCAGATTCTATCTATCTGGCAAATCTGGAAAATATGGGGAGACAAGGAATTCTTGTCTTTTATCTGTGGAAAAATAGAATGGGAGTCGCCACCTAGTATTTTGGTCACTAGGAACCTTAACTGGTCTCAGAGATCGGATACGGGGACTTGTTGCGTAAAGGGAAGGTATTAGCACCCCAAATACGTCCTACCTAAGGTAGGCTGCATTGTTTTATTGTCTGATAAAATCTAAGGTCTTGTCGTGTTTTCTAGTTGTTGGTCCGTCTATGGTTTAAGAAAAGTTCTCCTCGATAAGGAGGTCCTTGTCTTATCGGGTAAAACCTAACCGTTCTAACGTCAATAAAAGAATTTAATATCCGAAATACGTCTTACGTATAAAGTCGTAACCTCATATATTAAAAGAAAACAAAATAATTTTTTTGAAATTTTTGAAATATTGGCCAGTTCTCGTGACTTTAATAAACTGGTTATTAAAGCCAAAAATGCATGCTAAAAACTCTTTTTTTTTTTATGAAGATGCAATATGATTTTTGTTAATTTTTTTTAGAGAGACTTGGCTGTATGCATGAAAACAAAACATTTTATTTTATTTTCTTTTTCTTTTTCTTTTTTTGACGAAAACCAGATATTTAATACCGGATTTGTATCTTTACAGTATAAAAATACAAATCAATACTAATCAAAATGCAGTAAAATATTTGCGGAAAATCATAGATTTTTGAAAAGATTTTTTTTATTTTCGGGCTGGGCCCAACCCGGCCCATGTGGCTGGGCTGGACCCAGCCACCCCGTGTGGCTGGGCTGGACCTAGCCAGCCCACCCTGGTCACTGGCCCAAGCCAGTGACCCAACATGGCCAGTGACCCAACATCCATCCATGCACGCGTAATATTTTACGCGTGCATGAATAGTGCGAAGGTAATTAAATTACCTTCGCACTGTTCATCATCCTTGCAGATGGCAAGAACAGGGCGTTGCAACTGGAGCTATTGATTTCATGTATTGGCTCCCTCACGTTTTCTTTTTGTTTTCTTACATACTAATACACATCATTTCTGTTGCAGGGACTGAGAAGGGAAATGCACATACCTGGTTATGGAGAGATGATGACGGCGGTGGTGCTGTGTCCTCTGCTTCGCCGTGCAGACTCTCCTTCTCTCTTCCTTTTGCTCTTCTGTTTTTTTAGTTTCTTATGCTCTTCCTCCCTCTGTTTTCTCTTCCTTATGCTCCCCTCTCCCTCTGCTTTTGTTGCTTTCCTCTCTCGTCGCTGTCACCTCTCTGTTTTTCTCCTCACTGTAGCCTTTCCTCTCTTCCCTCTGTTTTTCTTTGTTGTCTCGTTCTCCCTGCTGTTCTGCTTCCCCCTCCTTTTGTTCTCCTTTTTCCTCTCTGTCTCGTCTTTTTTTTTTTCTATTTTTCCCTCTCTGTTTTCTTACTTTCCTCTGTCGTTCTCTCTTTGTCCCCCCACCCCCCCGCGTTTTTTCTTCTTTTTTTTTGGTGCGGCTCCTCCTCTGGCTTTTATAGCCAGAGGACGCTAGCATTTTTGGTAAGCCGGCGTGCATCACGGTGGCGAGGGATGTCTGCCACAATACCCGCCCCATTGATTCGAGAATAGCTCCATTATCGCTGCTAACGTCTCCTTCCATTATCGTCACAGATTCACAGCTGTTTAAAGACAGTGAATGGTGGAAATGGCACCGCTTGGGTTCTTCTGATTTGGCCATTGAAGTTTTCGCAGTTTTGTAATCAAACCCCCAACAAAATTGTAATTGAATCCCTTAATGTTAGCGCCTTTTCTGGTTTGGTCCTTGGTCTCGGATTGTTTCAATTAAATCCCTAATTGGCCATCAAACTTCAATAATTATGCAATTAAGCCCTTGATTTGACCAAATCAACTCTTCAAAATTATAATTGGACCCCAGAACTTTAATTTCTTCCAATAAAAACCTAAATTGACTTAAAAGATCAATTTTCTTGCAATCAAACCCTCTATAAATTCAATTAAACCTTGGATAAAATTTAATTGAGTCCATAAACATCTGATTTTGAACTCTTTTTTTTTTCAAATTGAATTTTCCTTGTCCCCAGGGCTCTCATCAGTAAAAAAAATATACTGTTAAATTTTAACCTTTTGCATTTTTGAACCTCCTAAACCAATTTTGACCTTTCTTCAGCATTCCAACATCCTTTTATTGCTTCTATTATTTTTTATTTCTTCCGAACTTTTTCTTTTGTATTTTTTATTTTTTACGTGGGAATCAAAAAATGAGTAACAATACATAGCATGACCCATTATTTTCAATAGAAAGGAGTAAGTCCATGTACACATGAAAGTCAGAGCTTTGAACCCAATCCTATAGCAGAACCCATGACTCACGCCTCTCCCCTTTTCTTAATCTCAGGTACTGCCATGTTTGTTTCACGCAAAAGGAAAGAACTTGAACAACATGCCTTTGTACTACATATGTTAAAGACTATAACTATAGACCAACAGCCAGGTATCTCCCTTCTCACAGAAACAGAAATGAAAATGTGAACCAAACCCCTGCCAAAAGACCCCCTCGAATGCAATAGACCTCCTCTCGCGTTTTTCTTTATGGATAAAACTAAATCTATGTGGAAGACATTCATATACAAATCCCAGTCAAGGAGGCACTGAGCAGAGGGAGGAAGGGACAATGAAGACCTTTAAAAGCAACGGTCTCTCACAGCAATAGAACAAGAAAAGAGTACGCAGCTTTAACATAAACAATAATCCAAACTCAAAATCATGGAAGGAAACAGTGGGCAAGCATAACACCTTTTGTTCAAAACAGAAACTGAATATCTAGAGCAGAAGAAGAAACAAGTTTTGGAATAGAACAAACCACAGATGCCAAGTTTGAATATAACAAGGAAGAAGAAGCTGGAAACTATACCTGCAGATCCTGCTTGTTTGAATGCAGAAGATGAAGTACAGACAGATGGAAAAGCCTTTCCCTTTCTGCCTCTGAAAACCAAAGAAAGCCTTCCTCTTTTTGCCGTTGATGACCCAAAGAAAACTTTCCTCTGCAGATCTTGCTTGAAAAAAAAAATGGAGTACAAACCGACGGGCAGGCCCTACTTATTTTGCCTTTGATGACCCAAAGAAAACCTTCCTCTTTTGTCGTTAGGAACTTTTTCAAAAACTCTTTAGAGCTTGTTAAGTTCCTTTTCGACAAGGTAGAATAGATTGAAGTTAACCTCCTCTCTCTTTCGTTGTTTTCTACTATTTTCTACTCTCAACCTTCTTCTTGTTCTCTCGGTTCTCTCCTTTTCCTTTCCTCTCTGTTTTCCTTTTTCCCTCTGTCTCTCTTCTTTTTCTCTCTGTGTTTAAACTCTCTCTGTTTTCTCTTTTTCTCTCCTCTTCCTTTCTCTCCCTCCTCCTTTTTCTTTAGCTGCATAGCCAACTAGTTTATATATCCAAACCAAGCTTGTTGACCACCCTAAAACCCTCTCATCCCAGCCGTCTGTGTTAGGGATAGAATCTCATCCATTAGATGATGGTGAGGCTCCTCTCTGCGTCTTTTTCACAGCTGGCAAGAGGAGGTGCAAAATAGTTCCCTTGCTAAACTGTTTCCTCTCACTGCTGCAAACCTGGCGTGAAAAGAGGGGCTGTCTTGTGACGGGAGAATTCAAAAAACTTAACAGGAAACGGTTGCAGTTGCAGATGGGGTACTGTTCTCAAAAATGAAAATGAATAGTACCAAGCTAATTAAATTGAGATGGGGCTTTCTTATATCCTTAGCTAAAGAAGAGAATTAATGTATAAGAAGGACTGTGTCGTTTTGTTGTTTTAAAAAGAAAGGCAAAGGCAACAACAGAAATGTAACCCGGGCCAAAATTCTTTTCGGGGCAGGATTTTCTGTTTTCACACTAGATATTCAAATGAAAATATCTTGAGCTTATGATATCAAAATCAGGCGATTCAAAAACCCAAATTCATCTACACGTACAATACTACAACTTTCATGAAGGATTCAAAGTTAGATAAAATCATTTAGAAGAATAGAATCTGACCGCAATCTGGTTGGTCCAAATGGATCTCCTAATCTGATTCGAAAACTGACAATGTTGAGTATCCTGATATGACTGAGAGTTTGATCTAAGAACAGCGGGCAAAAAAATTACGACGGCAGCAGAATCAGTCTTTAGTGTGAAAACTCGAGCTGGAATCTTTCTCGCGGCAGGATTCTATGCTTTCACACTATATTTTCAAACGGGAATATCTTGAGCTTCTGATATCGAAATCATGCGATTCAAAAACCCATATTAATCTATATGTACAGAACTACAACTTTTATAAGGGATTTAAATTTAGATAAAATCGTTTTGAAAGACAGAATTCGGACGCAATCTGGTTGGTCGAAATGGGTCTCCTCATCCCATTCAGAAATTGACAATGCCGAGCATCCCAATACGACTAAGAGTCTGACCTAAAAAAAGTGGGCCCTAGGACCCACTAAAGGTGCATATCAATTCTTTTACATGTCATGAGTGAAATAATATAGCTGAGATGGTCGCATATTACAAGAAACCAAGTCAGAATCAAGGTCGAAGTTGAAACAGAGTTGGTTTACAACAGAATTGTGACAACAGCAGAATCAGTTTTCAGCACAAATTCTTAGGGATTTTTCTAACCTTAAAGACCAGATAAAGAAGGAATGAATTTAGCATTATAAAGACTCCTAATTAACCTAATATTCCTGACAATTTTGGCAGCAAAGGGGAAGGATAAAGAGAGCAGAAGACGGCTGAAACAGGGTTCGAAAAACATTTCTTTCTTCTCTGCTTTTGTCAATTTCCCATCAACCCTAAACTAAACTCCTGCCTTCGATTCAAGAAGGATATGGACCATCTCCATTAGTCAGTGGGGCCCAAAAATGAGTAACAACAGGAATTATGAATTTATACATAAAACATATTCCTGAAATTAAAAAGGTAGTTCTTTTGCTGACGTTAGAACGACTAGGTTTTACCCGATAAGATAAGGATCTCCTTACCGAGGAGGACTTTCTTAAACCGTAGACAGACCAACAATTAGAAATACGATGAAGCCTTAGCTTATATCAGACAATAAAACAATGTAGCTTACCTTAGGTAGGGTGTAGTTGGGGTAGTAATACCTTCCCTTTACGCAACTAATCCTAGTATCCGATCTCTGAGACCAGTTAGGGTTTCTAGTAACCAAAAATTAGGCGACGACTCCCGTTCCATTTTTCCACTGATAAAAGACAGAATTCCTTGTCTTTCTATATTTGTCAGATAGATACCATATACATACCTGAGGGTGAACGATTGTCGCGACGCCGTACACGTCCGACGCAAGGTTCATTGTAATTTCTATGGAAATTTCAACAGAGTCTCCCTATATTGGGAAGTCTCAAGTTATCGACAAATAACTTGTATACTTCTATTAATCATTATCTATTCACGACCCAATTGTCCTGGGTTTTAATCCTTATTAATATTTATCGCTACAACCACAATCTCTCAAATATCTATATTTTAAGAATGAGTAAATAAGAAGAACAAACATACATGAGAAGTATGAATACATGATAGTATAAATTGCATTCAGAAATTCAATTTAAAAGATATTATTACAATCCAAATCATAATAGTTTCTTGAGATACAAAATACACCAGCACTTGTTTAGTTCTAAATGACACAAAAGATAGAGAATCTAAAATATTACTCCTGTCATGAATATGATGGACCTGAAACAAACATAACATTAAAAAAAATAATTATGATAAAAAGCAATACAAACATTAGTAATCAAACAATATATATTCAAGGCTACATGCTATCATATTCTTTACAATTTTTCATCTAATTCCATTTTTAATACTTATGGTTTTATCCCTTCTAGATTCAATAACATTTTCCTTTCCACCCCTAAATTTTCTGACCAATATCATATGTTAATGTTGAAGGACAATTCCTTCAAAAATGCTAATACCAATTTGTTGATACCATCAACTATCCTCCACAGGATTACTAATGAAACCTCTTCTTCCCAAAACCTAAAAATATGTAATTTTTTTTTTGTATATGGCCGAAAATCCTAAATTTATTTTGAGCATCTTTTTAAAGAAAATTTAAAACACTTTTTCATTGTTTAAAAAATATATTGCATTAGATTTGACAACAAGTTCATAAAATTCCAACGAATTTTGACTTATCTTTAAAAAATATTTTAAATTTTTTTGGCAAGAACATATTATTTACTTATAATATAAGGATAAAAAATACCATTAGGGGGTTATTATCCAAAATATTATTTGGGAAATAATATTATTTACTTTTAATAAAGGAAAAAAAAAACCTAAAAGGGGTTAATATTCCAAATATTATTAGGGATACTAATTGTATTACTCACTTTAATATAAGGATAAGAAACCTGAATAAGGTTAATATCCAAAATATTATTATGAATAATACAACTCATTTACTTCTAATATAAAGATAAAATCCAGAAGGAATTTTATCTGAAATATTATTAGGAATGATGCGACAACCAAAAAACAGAATTTTAGTTTTCCCTCGAAAGAAGCCTCAACAATAATTGAGCATATTTCACCTTGTCAGACGAAGTTATTGACTTAAAAAATTAGAATTTATTCATCAAAGCAGACCCGTCATAGTAAGTCAGTAGAGATAGACTTCATCAGACCATAGCAAACAAATAAAAAACGATGCACCTTACCTTAGCTAAGACATATTAGGAGTGTTAATATCTTTTCTTTAAACAACCAGTCCCTTACCTAGAATCTCTTAAAATAAACTAGTTAGGTTTCCTAGTAGTTATAATACAAGGTGGCGACTTCCCAACCAAACCAAAGACCATTCCAATAGACACTGCCCGAGAATTGTTGCCGTGACATTGCTCTCGTGAGGAGGGTACGTCAATAATAGTGATCAAATCTAATAAAAATCAAACATTTTTCAGCAATCAAGTTCATGCCATTGATCAATGTAGCTAAAATGCGAGCAATAATCACATATTTGTCAACCTATAACACAAAAAATATAATCCTATTTCTTGAATCAATGTAAAACATCGAGCCAAAAAATAATCATGCTCGTAATAGAATCGAATCCAAAACCAATCCAAATTATATTCCAAAATGTAAATGCATTACTGTTTCAAAAAATTAATCAGGCTACATTATAAGAGCTTACGCGATCAAAGGAACCAAAGATATCAAGGTCAGAGATGATGAAGCAGGTGAGCTTGAGATGGTTTATTTCTTGTGTTTGGTAATGATAATTAGGTAGTAGATGGTAACAATATTTTTCTCGACTAATGACTGGAATACTACTGACTAGTTATTTGTTGATATATAAACCATAATTTAGAGGGGAGCCGTCTCCTGACCCGATCTACAAAACAAGACCAACAGATCCTACCACTAATCTACTTAAGTGATTACGAGTTCAAATCTCATCATCTCTTTTTTATTTGATAAAAAATAACACAGAAAGTAGTATGGATCTATACAAGTTTTAAGCCCAAAGAATTTTAATTTTAGGGGATGTATTAGAGAGTAATATAAAATTATTTTTGAACCTCATCTAACATCTTAACCTTTTGGGTTGAGATGCTTCTTTATACTCACTAAAATCATTGTTGCAGCAGCATCCCCTTCCACGACAGCAACAACCCCTTCCACGCCATCAGCAGCAGCTTGTAGCAGACCTCTCCAACAGTAACAACTTCTTTGAAACTACAACAACAACTTCTTTCAAGCCATTAACCTCATCACCACCATATTACCACCCCTATCTAAGACCCTAGACTCCGACCTTCATAAAAAGATCACCTTTCACCTACTAACACCAATCCAAACCATGTTTTGAATCTGTGAAGACATACTTTGCAAGATTTCCTTGATAGCTTCAGTATCAATCCCTAAGAAGATCCTTCATTAAATTTGGAGAGGTTAAGGACTTGTTCATTTCTCGCAAAAGGAACCGAGTGGGAGAAGGTTTGTGTACATCAAAATATGTTGATTTTAATAAATTTTAGATATTGGTTAAAATTGATTAATTGACCAGTCACACTTGAGAAATAAAAAATTAGGGATGACTCATATTCTTTATTTCGAACCTATTTTTGTCAGATGCCCTTTCTTATCTGCAAATTATGATAAAATGGAAAGAATTTCATATTGAAATGAACTATTATCACTTTCTAGGCCAATATATAAATAAGACCTAAAAACCCACTAAAATATGCAAAAAAAAATAGCCTGTACTGACATTTGGTTCCGAACATTTAAATGATATGAACCAATGATAATAGCAACCAAATGATTTTCTGGTGACAAGATCAAGCAACAAACAAAGTATAAATATGGAGACGCCATGAAAACTAAGGAAAAGCCAAAGCTAAAAAACTTCTTATTTATTTTAGTTTTATTTATGCCCAACAGATGATAGTAGGCAATCAAACTCCCTCATACAGAATTGCAGCAGATAATATTACTGATTAATATCTTTCTGACACCATTTTAGTTGCTCTCTATGCATCTGGTTCAAACATCACAAGAAGAGAGTCGACATTGGGAGCCAAGTGCTTGTCACTGTTGACGCCAACTGGGACGCATAAGCATTCACAGAAGGGTTCGGACATTGGACAAAAAGAAAGCTGATAAAAACTATTATCACTTTCATACTTGGTGATCTTAAACTGATTCAATCTATCAACACCTCCTGTGGTCACAACATTTTATAGATTATGAACTTACATGTAAGTCCTATCCCTAATATCTGATGAAAAGAAAAAAAATTTAAAACTTCTTTAACACATCAAAACCACGAAGCAGCTTACCTCAGGTAAAGGGCGCTAGGAGTGTTAATACCTTATCTAGCCACAACCAGTCCTTACCCGTGAATTTCTGACAAGACCAGTACATCTGGGTTTCCTAGTAACCTTCAATCAAATACTAGGTGGCGACTCCCAAGAACCAATCAAACAAAAATAGCCATCAACACTGCACGGAGACGTGCGACAAGGATCATAATGAATAAGTTTTTTTTCCAGAAAAAGTTGAAGATTCAATTTAAAAAACCCTAATATATACTCTCCAAGTTGAATCATAAGTTGTAATTGATTGAAGGGCATATATAATCTGTAGCCATCTCTTCTATATATATAACTAGGGCAACATACAATAGTTACTATGTAGCGTACTGCGCAGGATAAATATATACAGGAAAATACAATATTTCCTATATTACATCACATTCCATAATACACCCCCTCAAGCTGAAGGTGAGGAAACCACATAAAGCTTGGACCGTAAGGAAGCAAAAGCAGAGTGGGGAAGCGGTTTAGTAAGAACATCAGCTAATTGGTCTTTGGAAGGTATAAAGTGAATCTGTATCTCCTTTTTAGCCACTCGATCACGAACAAAGTGATAATCAACCTCAACATGTTTTGTGCGTGCATGGAAGACAGGATTAACAGACAAATATGTAGCACCCAAATTGTCACACCAAATGGTGGTAGCAAAACTAGGAGAAAAACACAAATCTGTTAGAAGGTAACGAAGCCAAAGAACCTCAGCAGTACCATCAGCTAATGCCTTATATTCTGGTTTCGTGGAAGAGCGAGCAATAGTGCGTTGCTTGCCAGATTTCCATGAAATGGGAGTAGTGCTGTAAAAAACAATGTAATCACCCGTAGACTTCTGATCATCGATGCTTCCCGCCCAATCAGCATCAGTAAAACCATGAAGGGATAATGAGGAACCACGAGTAAGATGAAGACCAAAGGAGGACATACCCTTTTATGTATCATAGTATACGTTTGACAACCGCCTAGTGACTCTCAGTAGGGGCATGCATAAACTGACATACCTTATTGACAGCATAACATATGTCAGGTCTGGTAAATGTGAGATATTGAAGGGCACCAATAATTTGTCAAAAATGAGTGGAGTCCGAGAATGGCTCACTAAGCAGGAGTCCATTCTTGGAGGCAGAAACCGGTGTATCAACAGGCTTACAGGTGGACATACCAGCACGACTCAGAATGTCAAGAGCATATTTGTGTTGAGTAAGCATGAGACTCATGCTGGTAGGAGTAACCTCAATCCCTAAGAAATAGTGAGCAGAACCCAGATCTCGGAGTTTGAATTCTGAACTGGGTAATAAGGCTTTGAAGCAAACTGGAGTTACTACCAGTGAGCAGAATGTCATCCCTATAGACAAGCAAATAACAGATATCATTATTCACTTTCAGAATAAATAAGGAAGTATCAACCTTTGAAGTGCGGAAGCCAACCGATAAAAGAAAGTCACTCAGTCATTTGTACCAAGCCCGCGAGGCTTGTTTTAAACCATATAGAGACTTGTGAAGGTGACACACATGAGTTGGCAGAGCAGGGTCGACAAATCCCGTGGGTTGCTGCATATAGATAACCTCCTGTAGTGAACCATTGAGAAATGCATTATGAACATCAAGTTGGCGAATCTGCCAATAATTAGAGACGACAATGGCCAGGACTAGGCAAACAGTGGTCGGTTTGACAACCGGGCTAAGGTTTCTGAGTAGTCAATACCTTCTTGTTGAGAGAAGCCTCGCGCAACCAAGCGCGCTTTGTAGCGTTCAACAGTGCCATCAACTCGACTCTTAATTTTGTAAACCCATCGATAACCAACAACATTCATAGAAGGTTCATGTGGAATCAAGGACCAAGTGCCGTTAGCATGTAAAGCAGTAATCTCAGATTCCATAGCAGAATGCCAACATAGAAAACGGTTCATGAGCAGAGGAATAAATTACCCATGAGTTGGGAGGCAGTGAAGATGCAGACACTGAGCTCACATTGACAAACTTGTGCTGGCGGGGACGAAGCACCATGGGATGCTGTCGAGAAGCAACTGCAGTAGGAGAGTCAGGAGACTTGATGGGCGGTGACTACTGTGGAATGGAGTAGCTGGAAAGATCAATACAGAGATCTAAGCCCGGTGGTGACTCTGCAGGGACCTGGGAAGAAGAGGCAGGAACCTGTGAGGGAGATGTCGGTGGTGTAGCAGAAAGGGGAGATGCAGTAGCTGTGATGTCCACAACAACAGAACCTGAACCTGCAAAATGATCAAGAGACATGGTTGCAGATGGTGGTAAGGGGACCGAGGTGTGTGGGGAAAGGATTGGTGTTTGTGGTGGGTTGGATGATGGGAAAGATATTAAGGCATGAAGGTAGGAGATAGGGGTCGGCTGTGGGTTAGAATTGGTTGTGGCAGGAACATGAGTAGAGTCAATAAATGGAAAGGATTTTTCATGGAAACGGACATGACGGGAGATGTAAATACGATCAGAAGACAAATCAAGACAACGGTAACCTAGATGGCATGAACTATATCCTAGAAACACACAAGGAGTAGAGCGATAGTCTAACTTATGAGCATTATATGGTCGGAGAAACAGAAAGCAGAGACATCCAAAAGTACGCAGGAAACCATAGTCTGGTGGTTGATGAAACAGAGTTTCAAATGGAGATTTGTTTTGTAAGACCGATGTCGGCATACGATTAATAAGATAAATAGAGGTTTCAAATGCATAATTCCAGAATTTTAGAGGTGCTTTATAGTGACCAAGCAGAGTAAGACCAGTTTCGACAATATGACAGTGACGGCGCTCAACAGTACCATTTTGCTTATGTGTATGTGGACATATGATGCGATGGTGAATACCAACAGTTTTGAAGAAAGAATTTAATTTACGATATTCACCACCTCAGTCAGTTTGTACTGATTTGATTTTGCAAGAGAATTGTCGTTCAACCAGAACTTGAAATTGATGAAACACATTAAATACATCAGATTTGGCACTAAGAGGATAAACCAAATAAATTTTATGTGCGCATCAACAAAAATCACAAAATAGCGGAAACCATCAGAAGATAAAATAGGAGCAGGGCCCCAAACATCACTAAAAACGAGTTCAAGAGGAGCAGATGTTTTGTGACCCGTAGGTCCTAATGACAGACGCGATGATTTTCCTAATGGACATGTTGGACACTGAAAATTTAAAGCACGAGACGTATAAGTGACCTTTTTATTTGATGCTAAGAAACTCAGAACCCGAGAGCTTGAGTGACCAAGTCGACGATGCCAAATATCAGCAGAGGTGGATAAACTAGCAGACAAAAAGCTTGGGGCATAGACGTGGCAAAATTTTCTGAAAGGACATAAAGGCCATCCTTACTCTGACCGGAAAGCAAAACCTCCTTGGTGATGAGATCCTTAACATAGAAAACAGAAGAGTGAAATTCAAAGAAGACACAACTTTCACGGCAGAATTGTTTAACAAATAAGAGTCTTTTTTTTAATTTTTGGAACATGCAAGACATTAGACAACGTAAAAACTCGTTTAGGAGTACGTAAAATTTTATAAGCTGTATTAGATATGACAAGTCCCTTACCATTACCAACATGCAATTGGTCATTACCGAGATAAGGTTTTGCGTGTGTCATACCAGTAATATCTGGAGTAACATGTTGATTGGCGCCGGTGTCAGGAAACCAAGTGGCAGAATTTTCTATGGACGCGTCACTGAATGAGAAGTTGGCAGAGGCGTGATTACCATGTTGCATAAGCTAGGAGCATTATTGTGCGGAGTGCCCAAATATATTGCAAAGTTGGCACTTAATCTATCGCTGCCACTGACCAGCATTACTAGTTCTGCTTTGCTGCCAATCTGGACGATTTTGCTGCCAATGCCCACGCTGTTGCTGCTGGAAGCTGCTGTTGTGACCTCTGACAGACAGAGCACCATACTGAGTTGGAGAGCGCATATTCCTCCACCCATTGCGTATATCTCTACCCCGTTGAAAGGATGAACTGTTGCCTTTAAAACCAGAAAAAGAACGTTGGGCAGCGAAGGCAGAGGGGGATTGCACATGTGTTGGTAGTAACGGTGCAGCCATAGGAAAAGGATGAAGGGAGCTCCTGTGTAAAAACTCATGAGTAGATAAATGACTATGCAACTCAGAATATGGTAGAGGATCAGATTTTGTAGATAGACTAGTAACCAAGTCATGAAATTCATTGCGAAGGCCCCTAAACACATATAGGTTGAAGTCGGTGAAGGAGATGGGACGTCCTGCGGCAGCTAGCTCATCAAATAATCCTTTAGCCTTCTGCAGATAGGCGGTGACAGTATCATCACCTTGACGAAGGTCTTGAAGGCAACCATGTAATTGCATGATTCTAGAGTTAGATGGAGACGCAAGAGCACGTTCTAGCGTGCTCCATACACTAGCAGATGTTGGACAATCCACTACAAGGTGAAGAACGTCTGTGGATAGAGAGGAGAGGAGTGCACTGAGGATGAGTTGATCTTGTTGTTTCCATGTCAAGAAGGCAGGGGAAAAACCAGAACTGAAGGCAGGTGAAGTGGCAGAAACATCACTGTGCGGAGAGGGACACATCGTTAAGCCATCGACAAAGGAAAACACACCTTGACCGATCAAATATGGCTTCATCTGCATACGCCAAAATAGATAATTTGTGTTGGTAAGTTTGAGATTGATGACATATTGTGTGTTTGAAAGAGGAATGATGGCTGGTGGTGCTGCAGGGGCTGAGGCGATAGATAAGGGTGCAGGAACAGACATACTGGCGGAAGTAGGAGCTACAAGGGAGGATGAGGTAGCAGTAGCAGGCATACTGTCATTGATGCCAGCTGCAGTAGCAGCAGAGGAATCCATTAGAGAGGCTGGAGAAGCTGGAGAAGTTGGATAGAAACTGCTGGAATATTAAGGAGAAAATAAACGTCCTACAACAATTATTTTGCAGACAAGAGAAGGTTGTGCCTATTGGGGAGAGAATAAACGTGCTGCAGCAATTTTTTTGCAGAAAAGAGAAGGTTGTGCCTATTGGGGAGCGAATAAACGTGCCGATTAGGGAGAAAAGAATCTGTTTAGATGTTTTCGGCTCTGATACCAAGTTGAAGCATAAGCTGTGATTGATTTAAGGGCATACATAATCTGTAGCCATCTCTTCTATATATATAACTAGGGCAACATACAATAGTTACTGTGTAGCGTACTGTGCAGGATAAATATATACAGGAAAATACAATATTTCCTATATTACATCACATTCCATAATACTCCAATCAAGTTGATGAAGGTTTTCTATTGACATGGATATCTATTGGGAGTCGATATTTAACAAATTATAGCTATTATAGGATATTAGGATATTACATATTATAGGATTGTATATATTCAGGAAAGGTTTATTATGCTCAGAGTACGATGACATTGTGTTTGGCCTTCAATCAGGTAAGCAAAAGTTTCCTGGTTTTGGTTTGACCTATAATTGGGTAAAGCGAAGTATCTTTTGGGAGCTTCCTTATTGGAAGACCAATCTGCTTCGCCATAACCTTGACGTCATGCACATTGAAAAGAACATGTTTGAGAACATTTTCAACACCGTCATGGATGTGAAGGGGAAGATAAAGGACAACATCAAGGCTAGATTGGATATAGCTTTATACTGTAACCGTAAAAATATGGAGTTGGTTTATGATGAGTCACAGGTCGCAAAACCAAAAGCAAGCTTCGTGTTAGAGAAAAACGCACAACTGCTAGTCTATAAATGGCTTAAGAGTCTGTGTTTTCCGGATGGACATGCATCGAACATATCAAGGCTGGTTAATATAGAGGACT
>Ga0307517_10001611_pt1 | contig 37562 bp, 39 predicted proteins | sample 23_EM_MG_FD_194515 | JGI IMG/M metagenome (GOLD analysis project Ga0307517, IMG submission 194515) | Populus trichocarpa ectomycorrhiza microbial communities from riparian zone in the Pacific Northwest, United States - 23_EM | ecosystem: Host-associated > Plants > Roots > Unclassified | place...
CAATCGACAAGATGGATACTTTTAATCCAAAAAATAATTTTCCAGATCGTGATGTATTTTTCATATTGTTTATAGAAGCTAATCTCACATTTTTATTTAGTAAACTAAATTTTCAACAACCTGAGCAACAAATATCTGGTTGGTTGCAGCGTGCGGAGTTTGAAGAGAGAGTAAAAACAAAATTAACTCCCACAAAACCGTAGACCCATTTTCTACATGAAGTTAGAGTGTTCAGGGCCCAACACTGTGAGAGGAAGGCATGGAGGGTGGTGAGTTTTGAATCTATAATTATGCTTCCATCTATAAAAAGCTTCCTTCTGCTCCCCAGCATTTTCTTCATTGGCTTGGACAACCTGGCTAACAATAATAGCATAACCACTGCTTGACAAATGATACCTCTTCAGTTTGCTTGCTCTCTTCGCCTCCTTTGCAAAGCACAAAACATGTCATCGACCGACCATACAGATCTTCTGTTCCGGATAGATTCAAAACATATTTTTTAAAAGCCAACCATACATCAAATTTGGACCAACATCATCATTAGCGTCATCATGCGCGAGAACATGGATTGTGTGCTATCGAAGCCTTCGGCTAGAACACATTTTAGAGTTTTTATGCTTCAAATACAATATATCTCCTTGAAAAGCACATTCTTAAAAACAAAATTTATTATGAGACTTTGAACATGACAATATCTTTTAAAAAAGAATCCAGATAACAGATCCTGCCCAACCTACTCTGTCCATGTACTTAGAATTTGAGAATTGAAATCCAATTTCGTAACATGTTCATGCGATGGCAATTTATATTTGACGTGTACTCACTTTGTATATCAATCAATGCTAATGAGGTTTAAATCCTTGATTGTAGAGGTAGATATTATTAAGTCAATAATTAATCATGAACATCAAGAACATAACAAAAAGATCAAGGTTGTAATAATAGCTCCATCACTCCACTTTAAAGTATGATTTTTTTTGCATTTTAAAAGTATTTTTTTAAAAATTATTATTTTTATTCTTTTCTTTACTTCAAATTAATATTTTTTAAATTTTTTCAAATTGTTTTGATGTGCTAATATCAAAAATAATTTTTTTAAAAAATAATAAAATATTATTTTCATGCATTTTGAAGTAAAAATTACTTTAAAAAACAATCACTACTTTACTTTTAAATACCGTCACAATCTTAACCAGGACAATGTAAATATTCTCTCACAAGTATAAGTGTGTGTGAGGATTAATAACACATGTTAAAGAAAGGTTGGAATGGAGATAACTATACCGTGTTCGAAAACTATAAAGAAATGAGATTCATTTTTAAAACAAGAAAGAAATGTCTCTAATTGTGTAACTTAATTTTTTTTATTTTAAATTAATATTTTTTAATATTTTCAAATTGTTTTAATGTTCTAATATAACAATGTAAATATTATTTCACAAGTATAAGTGTGCGTGTGTAAGGATTAATAACACATGTTAAAAAAAGGTTGGAATGGAGATAAATATACCATGTTCGAGTACTACAAAGAAATGAGATACATTTTTAAAACAAGAAAGAGATGTAATCAATTGGTCTCTATGATTGAATCACTCATACATAAGTTAGAAAAAATAAATCAAGGAAGAATAATTTATTCCCACTCTCTTAACTATCAAATAAAAATATCATGTGTATCAAATGATCTGGCTTTTAAATTAAGTACTTCCCATGATAAAAAAAAAAAGAATAAAATCACATGTACTCTCCGTAAAAACCCAACACTAACATTTAAAAATAAAACCCAAATTCAATCTCGTTAAAAAAAAAAACAAGAAAAAAATAACCAAAACACCCCCAAGAAAAATAATACAGGCTTAACCTAGAGTTTGCGTGAAAAAAGGATGTGAACTATGAAGTTATTAGGTGAACTTAAATTAATTTTTTTTTATATCTAAATAATGTTGTTTTGTTTTTTTTTTTAAATAAAATTTCTCACCTCATCAAATTTGATAAATTATGTTAGGTTTTGTTTGTTTTTATGGTACAAATATGTTTTTGAAAAAAAATATTTTTTATAATATCTTTAAATTATTTTGATATACTGATATAAAAATAAATTTTTAAAAATAATAAAAATATTATTTTAATATATTTTTTTAAAAACATTATTTAAAAAAACAACAATCACCACCAAGTTTGTTAAGACTAACCAAGTTTAATAATTATGGTACCAAATTCAAGACATGTCCAAAACGCAAAGTTCGATCGTTAAGACTAACCAAGTTTAATAATTATGGTACCAAATCCAAGACATGTCCAAAACGCACGCGTTTTGAATGATGATTGCAGGCAAGATGTTCGAAAAAAAGCGAGACAAACCATCATTTTTTTAACCATAGTTTGGCCCTCTTATCATGACGCTTGTCCTTCCTGTTCCTCTTAAATACCTTAGTAGCCGGCCATTAACTCCAAGAATCTCGTGCTTTGTTTTCTCTCCTTTGCCCGCATCAAATCTCACAAGCATTTTCCATTACAAAAGGTTTTCATTTTCACCTCCCCACTCTTTATACCAACCATGTCGTGATCTGTGCATTCCTTTTCCATGCCACCATATTCTCTTTGTTTTTTTTCTTCTCTTTTACACTAAGAATATTGTTCTTAAAAAACATCTTTCTAGATTTTTTTAATTTATAACTCAGATTGATACGCTGATACATGGAACCCGTAATAATTAAGAACACACTTTTTTTTTTTCCTATTACATGGTCCATGCTGTTAGTGGTTTTCTTGTTAACTTGGCATGCAAAATTCTTCACATTGAGAACACACTAACACACACTTCAAAACTCTTGAACCTTACACTTGTATGTGTTTTTCTTAGCTGTAAAGAGGCCCACAGTTTCTCTTGTTGCCCACACGACCACATTTGACACCCCTAAGCTAAGACCTCTCTTGACTCGCCCTCTCTCCCCTTGTGTTTTTGTCATGTCTTTCTCTTTCTCTTTCCCTTTTTAACACCGTGAAGGTGAAGTCATTATAAGCATGTTTCTGTTTCTGTGCTTATTTGCCTTAAATTCCTTTTCTTTTGTATCCAATTGAGGATTTTGCTTGTTTGAGAAGGAAAAACAGCGCGAAGAAAAAGAGAAGGGGCTTTGTTTCTCTCTTAGCTTGGCTATGGCCCCTGCAGGGAAAGTTACTGGTTTTCACAGAGAGGGTAATGGCTGGTATGTTTCTTCACCATATCTCTTTTAATCTCTCATGCCCATATTTTAAATTTATTTTCTTGGGATTTTTGACAGTTTTCTGTATTGGGTGAGTTCGGTTTGAGTTTATTTGTCATCGGGTTTGTTCTAAAGCTGTGATTGTGTGTAGTTACCAGAATTATGTATTGGAATTTGAATTATGAGTTCTTTTCCTTTGTTAAAATCATGCCTTCTATTGTAATTCACGGGCTTTTGAAGAAAAAAGGAATTTTTTTTTAACAAAATTGATTGTGTGTGTGATTGACTGATAATATGATTTCTTGGTGGGTTTTGCAGGTTCTGCAATGCAGGGTTGCCAAGTGATATCACTGTTGTTGTGGATGGTATAAAGTTTCATCTTCATAAGGTAGGTTGATATTCACCTACTTGAAGGGGTTGAGAGCTTCAGTTACTGATTCATCGTGCTTTTGTTGTTTTGTGTACCTGCCTTTTAATATTTTTGAATTCTTTATCTATGGTTTATGTAAAATTGTGGATAGTTTATACCCTTTTCCTGGTTGAAATTTTGACCTAAATATGTTTGATGCCGATCACGATTAGAGTGTTTGGCATGGTTTATAGTGGTGGTGCTCAGGAGTGTAGTGCTGTTTCTGGGATATTACTGGATATTGTAAATCACCTGCTTTTAGTGGGATCATCATTTTCCTTGAGACCTTACTCCAATATGCTTTTCATCCAGGAAACAAAATACCTTTCATAAAAAAACCCAAAACCATTTATATTGCTTCAGGATGCAGAAAATCTGCTAGCTAATACTTTAACCTGTGAACAGAGTGCCTATTGTGGCACAAGAAACTTGAAGGTTTAGTTTACATCTTTTTAAACATCTGGTTTGATTTTTCTTGAAAAAATAAAATGACAGCATTTTTCACCGCACCTGGTATGAATTTTAATATCTTACCAAATCATCTAGTGCTTTCTATGCTTGACTTGATCAAATTGTACTGTATTACTTATTTGTGCAAAGACTTTCTTAATGGGGAGCTGATGGTATTAGTCAAATTGGATTTTGGAAATATTGATAACATCTTATTGTCCAGTTTCCATTGGTGTCAAAATGTGGGAAGATAGCACGAATATGTGAAGAATCCTCTGAAAAGGCACTCGTCACAGTATTAGAGGAATTCCCTGGTGGTCCAGACACTTTCTTGATTGCAGTAAAGTTTTGCTATGGCTTACGGATGGAATTGACACCTAGAAACATAGTAATGGTGTATTGCGCAGCAGACTATCTTCAAATGATGGATGAGTATGGAGAAGATAATTTGCTTTCCAAGTCTGAGAACTTCTTCCACAAGAATGTACTTCACAACTGGAAAGACTGTATATTGGCTCTTCAAAGTTCTGATCCTGTTATTGCAAGGGCTGAAAAGCTCCAGATTATAAGAAAATGTTTGAGTGCTCTATCCATGATGGTATGCACAGATCCTAGTTTGTTTGGATGGCCCATGATGATGTATGGTAGCTTACAGAGCCCTGGTGGTAGCATCCTGTGGAATGGTATAAACACCGGGGCAAGAATCCGAAGCGCAGAATCTGACTGGTGGTTTGAGGACATCTCATACCTTAGTGTAGGTTTGTTTGAAAGATTGATAAATACAATGGAAACCAGAGGCATAAGACCTGAAATTCTTGTGGGTGCAATTATGTATTATGGCAGGAAGTACTTACCGGGCCTGGGCAGGTGGAAGAGTGGACAAAGTGGGAAAACTAGAACAGTTGCCAGTTTTAGCTTGACACCTGCTGTTGTTGATCAAAAGGTTTTGATAGAAACCATCGAGAAACTTCTCCCAGAGAAGAAGGGGAAATCCTTTTGCTGTTTTTTATTGGGACTTCTTCGAGTGGCACTGATACTGGGTGTCAGTCAAATGTGCAAGGACTCTTTAGAGAGGAGAATAGGGATGCAACTGGAAGTGGCGACCCTAGATAGTCTTCTTATTCCTGCGTATTCAGATTCTGATACTTTGTATGATGTTGACTGCGTAGAAAGGATCATTCATCATTTCATGTCTTCAGAATCAAGGACCACGTCATTTTCTCCACCATCATTGGACCCAGAAACATCTCCAGCATCTGAACCACTAAGAAAGGTTGCAAAACTGATAGATAACTACATCGCAGAGGTTGCTTCTGATGTAAATTTGAAACCTAGAAAGATACGCTTTCTTGCAGAGGCCCTTCCGGAATCTTCAAGGCCATTGCATGACGGGCTTTACAGAGCACTAGATATATACTTCAAGGTTTGAAATTATTGGATTTGCTTCTGAAATACAACCTTCTTAGTTTAGAAGGATTCTGATTACTTGTGGCATTTTGCAGGCACACCCTTGGCTATCAGAGAAGGAGAAGGAAGAACTTTGCAACACCATTGACTACCAGAAGCTCTCCATTGATGCCTGTGCCCATGCTTCCCAGAATGCAAGGTTACCGCTTAGAGTGGTTCTTCAAGTCTTGTTCTTTGAGCAGATGCAATTGAGAACTGCCCTTGCTGGCTGTCTAAATGTCTTGGACACTGAAAGTGCCCCTGCTGGTCCAATGACCGTTCCTAGTGAAATGGCAGGCCAGATTGTGCAGAGAGATGGGTGGATAACAGTTGTGCGAGAGAACCAGGTTTTAAAGGGAGATATGGAAAGTATGAGGTCTAGAGTTGGGGAACTTGAAGAAGAATTTAATAAAATAAAACAGGAGATGAAGAAAGTGACCAAATCACATAGCTCTCTTAGTTCCCCTCGCTTGGTTGCCAGGAAAATTGGGTGCAAGCTTATCCCACGATCCACAGATGCCCAGCCTGATCCTGTTGACAGTGCTGGACCCACTCCCAGAGCATCTGTTGAACAAGCACGCCGCTCCCACCATTCGAGGCACCGGAAGAGTTTCTCTTTGTTTTGAGAGTAACACAAGGACACTGAAGACTGATTTGATGCATAGAAGGTGTGCTAGTTCTACAAGTCAGGGCAAAGAGGATCACAGTTTCGTATCACAGAATTGGTTTCAAATTGTATGGAAAATGGAATGCAATTTCTCCTCATCCTCGTTGAAGTGTACTTCTTTCGAAAATATCTGACCATCTGGAAAGGGAAATCTATTAGACTTCTCGAACCACAGGATTATGGAAAGTCCTATAGTGCTTTTTAAAAGCAATATGCTCCAATCCAAATCTGGACTCGTAGAGAAATGTTACTCCAGATTTAGAATGGAGCTGTCATACATCATGTATTTATCATAGAGGAAAAGTGTAGTTACTTTTTGTTTGTGGTTTTTCTGGCACCCTTTTACGGCCCATACGTGTATAGCTCTGTGAATTGTTTTTTAAGATTGCCAAACGTTGGAAATATATCATAAAACTCATGTTGCATGTTTGAACTTCCATCTCAGTCTGACTAATTTCTGTATTCTTTATGTTTGATGTTCCAATTTGTATGTTTTCAAGTCTACGCATTGGATAATTTTGACGATGATTCGGCTCTCTAAAATGCGTAGTATACATCAACTAATATAAGCTGCAGTTTTCTTCCTGGAACCTAAGGCTTGCAGTTCTAAAGCCTCCGGTTGCATTAGGGGAAAAACAGAACTAAGTCTAATGCATGTGGAATTTGTCTGCAAAGCCTTTCGGCATTCTTTTTGAAGATACAGGTGAAAACGAGCAAAGCAAGCAGCATTTTTTGGATTTGCTTCTAACATCCTAATGGGGTGTTCGAGATGTTACGTTGATGGAACCTTTATGGGTTTTGGCGCGAAGCTAGTCTTGTTAGGGTGCCAATTTTCATGCCCATGAAGGCAAAATGTAGCTAAGATTCAGGATCCTAAGAAACTTATATGCCTGAAGTGGAGTACTGTTGCAAAAGAATAAGCCAGGGGAGTGCTAAGCTATCCTCAAAACGTGCCATGAATCAAGAAAAGATGAATGGCCCAAAAACACTTCAAGGAGACCTGGAAATGATAAAATTAATTCCAGAAGGAAGAAAGATACTTCAGGGCGAGAGGAAAGAAACTTCAAGAATTATTTATGTTTTAAATTAATAACTTTGTATGTTTCTTCCATCAACGTCGCTTTGGCCGAGTGGTTAAGGCGTGTGCCTGCTAAGTACATGGGGTTTCCCCGCGAGAGTTCGAATCTCTCAGGCGACGTTTCGAAATTTGATGAAAAACATTTTGGATCTTTTTCTACAATAAAATTGATGGAAAAAAAAAAAAACTTGAGACTAAACTTTTGATGACTCAATTGATTAAACAAACATTGTTTGAGTACTTAATCGTGATAATCTACATAATCAAGGGACTTTCCCCAAAACATCCTCTCCAATCTCTGTGCTCTCGACCGCATCCAATCCCCCAAACCAGTGTTCTCACTCGACACTTCACCCGAACTCCTAAACCTAGTAACTCCTCCTTTAAGTCCCAACATACTACAAAATAAAAACCAAACAGACGACAGACTTTGCCTTTTTGACTCGCCGGACAACCACAGATCAAATCGGAGTCAAAAATCACTTGTCTCCGTCGAGACAACAATAACTAAGCTCTATTTAATAGTATTACTTAAAAAATTCATTTTTCGATAAGAAAAAAATAATGTCAGTTTCTTCGCTGTACTGTAAACTCTCCCCTCTCTCCAACTCCTTTGCTTCCAAAGACGTCGCTCCGATCACCAATCTCACCGTCAAGATTTTCAGTTCCGTCAAAAACCACTGCAACGATTTCCATTCTCATCCAATAAAATTAGTCTGCTCTTTCAACAATACCACTCACTCTGTTAAATGCTCCTTTTCTGATTCTACCTCCGGTACCGTTACTAACGGTAATTTGAACGATGATCCCGGGGTTTTGGATATTGCTTCTGAGTTGAGAACTGATGGCGGCGATAATGGTTGTGGAGGTGATAGTGGAGGTTCTTCTGGTAGTGGTGGTGGAGGAGGAGGAGGAGGTGGAGGAGACGGTGGTGATAGTGAGGAGGAGAAGGAGTTTGGACCGATAATGAAATTCGAGGAAGTAATGAAGGAAATAGAGGCACGTGGAGTTGAGCTTCCTGCTGATATGATGGAAGCTGCTAAATCTACCGGGATTCGCAAAATGTTTCTCTTTCGTTACCTCGATTTCCAGGTCTTTTTTTTAATGATTTTATAAAGTTATTGATTTTTGTTTTAAAATTTAATAGAAAAAATATAATATTTGTTTGATTTTGTTGGTATTGTAAATCTGTTATTGCAGGGATCAGCTTGGCCACTAGGTTTTTTAATGAAGTACTGTACTATGCTGCGTAATCGAATGCTGGCTGATCCTTCTTTTCTTTTCAAAGTTGGAACAGAGGTTTGTTTCTGGTAATCTTTTATATATATATATATAGAAAAAAGAGAGAATCGTATATGCCGGGTTATTTGAATTTGAAGTATTCATATTATGCATTGAAATTAATATTCTTGTTGATGATGTGTGTTGCAGATAGTTATCGATTCGTGTTGTGCAACGTTTGCGGAGGTCCAGAAGAGGGGAAAGGATTTCTGGTCAGAGTTTGAGTTGTATGCGGCGGATCTTTTGGTTGGGATTGTGGTTGACTTTGCTTTGGTTGGATTGTTAGCTCCTTATGCTCGTATTGGGAAGCCGGCTGTTTCAGGTGGGTTGTTTGGGAGCATACAGCAGGCATGTGCGGCTCTTCCTAGCAGGTTATATCTTCTCCCTTGAATATTAAACTTGAGTAGTGTTGCTTTATGATTTGAACTTTAGGCGCCATATTGCCTAGAATATTGAAATGGTTTTTTTTTTTAATGCTCTAATCAGCTGAGATACTTTAGCCATTTTTATAAACTCAACTTCATTGGTTAGAACCTTGCCGTGCTGCTCGACTAGTGAGGGAAATGGTCATTTGCTAGTAAAATTCATATAGGGCTTTATTGGCCATGCCACTTTGGCTGGACGAGAACTTGATGGTGACCTTTAGGTCTTCATTTAGCAGCTATCGTAGGATTTGACCTTCTTGAATGTTTACTTCAATAACAATGTATGCAGGAATTCATATAGCACCTGGAGAGTTGCATTTGACCACTTGATACAAAATTAAAGTAACTGTTACTATATAAATGCAATGAGAAGCATTTCCATTCAAGGGTACCATGTTGATTCCCTTTTCCATTCACATTCTCTTATTGCAGATTCTCATTCACAAAGCCTCTTTTTTTTTTTTTTTGCAGTGTTTTTGAAGCTGAAAGGCCAGGATGCAAATTCTCTGTGAAACAGCGCACTGCTACCTACTTTTACAAGGTACCACATGTGATTCAAATATAGCTGCATGTTCAGAAATCCTCAAAACTGACAACCCAAAGGGAGGGTGCATTTTAGTTGTTATTGGTATCTTATTTCACAACTCTTGTTTTAGGAACTGTGTTCGAATGCATGTTTCATATTCAGTCCTTGGTTTTCTATGCTTCTAGTGGTACCTTCACTATTACTTTCTTCTGCTTCTGATGTACTTTATTGAAAAATTCTGTATTCAGGGTGTGTTATATGGTTCAGTTGGGTTTGGGTGTGGACTTATTGGCCAAGGCATTGCTAATCTAATAATGACTGCCAAACGGTACTCCTTTTATCTTCATGATTTCTCTCTCATTCTATTTCATTGTTGTTCCTGGATGAATGTGCGTTGTGATGTTATGAATGTATCCTTGAGTCTTTTTTCTTATACAAAATGTATCCTTGAGTTCTGACTTCTAAATCATTTAAGAATGCCATATTAAGCAATTTGGCTGGTTCTGTTTTTCTATTGAAGTTTGATTTATATTCATAAAGATGTTACTCTCTCTATTTCAAGATGTTTGGGTTGCCTTAAGATTGCCAGTTGTACTCTGCAGTTGGTCTGGCAAATGGGCCATTAAGCATTAGTTTCTCTCATATTTATTTTTCATTAACAATTGAACTGTATATTATTCTGTTTTGTCTACTGAGTATACTAGGGAAATTAAACAATAAGAGTGCATGGTTTCCCATATTAGAGGAAAATCTACTGAGTAACATGCCCCTGTTGCAGCTGGGAAATATATATCTGAGAAATTTGTATTGAAAACGATACCATTGTGTTTGTGTTTACCTGCTCTATCTTCTACTTGTAAAAAAAAAAAACCTTCTACTTGTTTTCTTTAAGCAGCTGAAGCTGCATAAGAGTTCTATTTTTATTTGTCTTGCTAAAAAATACAACGTTCTATGACAGTGGTGGTTTTTTTACTAAAGGCGATATTTGTTCTTTTGGAGATGAAGTGCTAATTGCTTTGTTTTGTTTTTCTCTATCATCAGAAGCATAAAGAAATCAGATGAGGACATTCCTGTTCCACCTCTTGTGCAAAGTGCGGTTCTTTGGGGTATGTTTATATATAATTTTTTCCAACTTCTGGTTTCTATTTCGGTAACAATGGCAACTTATCAGTGCAAACTTTCTTGGCCAGTCTATTTTTGCTATTGGTTTCCGAACTAGCTGAACTGAGGTTTTAGTCGATACTGCAACATTTAAAATTCCATTTCATTTTTAGTCTCTTTTGCAGCAGTAATTTCATTTATTCATTAGGATTACGTAAGTAATTTGCTTTCAATTTTATTCTGGCTAGACCTTTTGTTCTCCCATCGGTATTTTGATGATATATTTATATGATTCTTCTTCTTCTTCTTTTTAATTATCCATCGATGCCTTGCTGTTTATGGTTTTTGCCTTGTCAGGTGTGTTTCTTGCTTTATCTTCCAACACTCGCTACCAAATTATTAATGGACTGGAGCACCTGGTTGAAGCATCACCTGTGGCAAAACAGGTCCCACCTGTTGCCATGGCTTTCACTGTTGGTGTGCGATTTGCCAACAATATTTATGGTGGTATGCAGTTCGTAGATTGGGCAAAATTGAGTGGGGTGCAATAGTTGAAGTCGTCTCATACACTTTCTTCTTCCTGCTATGAAATGAATACGAAAGTTCCCGATTCCTCAAGGTGACCGTGTCTTTGCTCGACGGGTGACCAGAAAGGCACTTGAATTTAAGGTTTTCTTACCTCCCGAAGCCATTGATGGACCCATGCTTCCATTCATCACCTTGAAGCAGAGTAATGACATCTATCATGGGATCAACAGAAACCTTTTCCTTTATGCTTTGGCTTGTCAGCATGACAACCGTAACACGCGGTTGGTAGGATATTAAAAATTTAAACATAGTTAACTATATACAATTATACATTTAAGGTTTCATTTGAAATTTTTTTAGTGTCAAATAATATTTTAAAATACAATCTCGATCACATTTTTAAACAGAATTTAAAAACTTAATTCAAATACAGGAAAAGCAATTTATGTATTAAGGTCGGTCCATTTCCCTAAACCAAAAAAAAATAAAAATTCCATGGTTTATACAAATTTTCTCCTCCACTAAATTAAGCACAGCAACAAAAAGGGGCACAACTAATAACTTGTGGGAAAACGAAGAGCTCCAACTAATTAGGTTAGACTAGACCAGACCAGACCAATACAATTGTTTTTGTTTATGTTAATAAACAGTTAGAGCTCAAATTCATCTCCTCCAACAAAAATTAATGTTCCTGTAGAATTAAGGTAAACGAACCTCCTAATTAAACAAAATAATAAAAAACATCATTTTGTAGAACGACATAGTTTTAACAATGAAAAAAAAAATGAAAGAGGAGAGATAAATTAATAAAAGATGCATCTCAAGCTTGAATTGTTGAGTAAGATCGTAAAATGAAAGCGGTTTGTTTAATATCTCATCTTGTTATCTAAAATTGCAAAAAAAAAAAAAAACTAATATATTAAATTTGGGAACTTGATTTCCATGCTTGAAAACCGCTTCAAGGATAAATAATTCTCAAGAAAATAAAAATATTTGCAATATGTGGATAGTGAGATGAAAATGAAACTAAAGTAAAAGAATTAAACCATATCCAATTAATATTTTTTTTTGAAAAAATTCCATTAATTTTCCAACTATTATCTCAAAACATGGATTAGTGGTAGTTTCAATTTAAAATTTAATTAATTAAAATTTAAATTAGTTTAAATTTAAAAAAATAAATAAAAACTTGGTTAAAAATTTGGTTAATTTAATTAAAAATCTAGATTAATCTAATAAATTATCAAAATTTAGTTATTAATCCGTTAACTTTATGAATTTTTTTATTAAAATAATATATATATTTTAAATTTATCGAGCTTACCTCAGGTTGGATTTTAAGAGGTTAAATTAAATGAAATTAAATTACAGTAAATAAAAGTCGTCTCCCGCAGCACCCCGACGGCTTTTACAAATTTCCGCAGTCCACCCTCTCTCTCTCTCTCTATAGAAAAAAAGAAAGAAAAAGAAAAACACGAAAAATAAATTCTTCATTTCTGTTTCTCCCTCCCTCCCTCCCTCCCTCCCACCCTTTCTCTCTCTACAAATCATCCCGTCAAATCTTCCTCTCTCCCTCACCATTTATGCATCAAATTCACACTCAGATCTCCATTTCTTCAAGATCTCATTATCTTAGATCTAACCTCCATTCTTATTTTCAAGAGAAAGACGATTTTGTAGTGGAAAACTGGTGATTAATTTAATCATAATCGATTAATTAATAAATCAGCCCTCTCTAATTGTTGGATCTGAGAGGGAAATGGCGTTATCAGGCATGAGAGGACTCTCTGTCTTTATAAGCGATATTCGAAATTGTCCAAACAAAGAGCAAGAAAGACTTCGCGTTGATAAAGAGCTTGGCAATATCCGTACTCGCTTCAAAAACGAAAAGGTTAGGGTTTTCTTTTATTCTTCTTTTTATATGTAATTTAATCACTTTTTAGAAATAGAGCATGTTAATTTAGCACTGATTGCTTCAATTTCTTATTTATTAGATCATCATGTAATTATAAGAATTGTTTTTCTTTCTTCTTTTTTTAATAATCTGTGTTTTTTCTCTTAGTGAAGTTTGAAATATTTCAAGTTTAACTGAGCTAATGCAAGTATATGGGGATAAGAGTAAGACTCAGCTGAATCCGTTGATTGAGTGGACCCTACTGATGGGTCTTGCAAATCTAATGGTTGAGATTTCTCGGGAAGTGAATGCGGGATTTGTTTTTTGTAAGATTAGCATTTCTCATAGCATAAGTATTTAGGGCTGCGAAAGCGAAGAGTTGGTGTCGAGTGAGCTCATGGTAGTGAATGACAGTAAGATTGAGTTTCTTTGATGTTTCTGTTATCGAGATTCTATCTTTCTTTCTAGGTAATAGGCTAGAGCCTTTTAAGGTAGTGTGTCTGAATGTTTACTCTTTCTGTAGATGTGTACTGGCGATGCATCTGAAAGGACATTTCTTTTTTATTGCATTGAAATGCATATGATCGAATGATGAGCTCAATAATACCTAGGATAGGTAAGGCTTGTGTGGAGAATGTTCGTATGTAAGAAGGGAAACGCAAATAAGTCAGTAGCCTACCATCTCAGATGTAAGAACTCTGTCAATGTTGTTCCAATGTACCATATGCAAACTTGCGGTGCTGTAGGGTGTTGGTGTAGCTGATTTTAGATTTCAATCAAACTTTAAGGCTGGTTACTCATATTTTGGTTTTGAGCAATTCCGTGGAAACAAGAAATGCATAGACCATGATATGCTGGGTGTTTGTCTATGAACGTGGATACCATGATATGCTGGTACTCGACTACAAGTTTAGATTATTGTTTTGGCAACCCGTTAATTTCAAGATGAAGTGCTTTCATTAGAACAAGAATCCTATTCAAATTTGTGGGTCGCTGTCTTGGAGATTGCACTCAGATCTTTGAATTTCTTTGCTGGTGGGTGGGAGGCTAAAAAGTTGCATTCAAGCCTCATAAATTTTGTTTGTAAAAGCCATGGGAGAAAATGATTACATGAACCTGGCTCACCATTCTAGACTATGGACCAACCAATTGTAGAATGAAATATCATTCTATCTATCCACACCATCAACTTTAAAATGAACAAGCTATAACCTTGATTATAAAAAAAACAAAATATTTATTAAGAGGTGAGAGAAAAATGATTTGAGTTTTCTAATTCGCAAAATAGGATGATATATAATTCTACAATTGGTTGGTCCATGATCTCAAGTGGTGAACTAAGTTCACCTAATAATTTCTCGGGAAGAGAGGTTTATTTTCTTACTAGAGGGTTTAGGCTCATTCACTAGGACAGAATTTTTATCAAGGATTCTGCTCACATTCTTAGAGACTGTTTTTTTGCTGCATCTTGTGCCTTGGTCGACATAATCTCGACGTTCGTTCATAATATCTACCTGAAATTTCAATGCAATTTTATTAAAGTACCACACCATCAGAAAAATACAATCTCAAGGGATAACAGGAATGTTTTTACCTAGCTTATGTAAGAATCTATGCAGGTGTTAATTCTCGCTTGTATTTGTATCAGACAACACTTGCAGTATTTTATACATCGAGAGAGCTGTTATGTATGGGCATTTTTGTTTCTTTTGACAGGGCTTGACTCCTTATGAAAAGAAGAAATATGTTTGGAAAATGCTTTACATTTACATGCTAGGCTACGATGTAGATTTTGGTCACATGGAAGCTGTTTCCTTAATATCCGCACCAAAGTACCCTGAAAAGCAGGTAAATTTTTTTTGCATTTCACAATTTCTAATGGTTATCAGCTTGTATAAGTTGAATTATTGAAAACAATGGTTATTCTGCCTTGTTTCTCCATAATCCAAAGGATGTACTCCAATCAATAGGAACCACTAACATGGTGATAAAAGCTGAAAGCCATATAATTATAACAACTAAATTTTGTATAATGACTACTGGAGGCCTTCAAGATCGTTGGAGATGATATTTTTTATTCATTTTCTTAAATAAATGTCAAGTCTTTCTCCAAAGCTATACTTTCCATGATTTGATCAGTTTAAGTTCAAATGTACTTGTGTTCCTGTTTTCTTTATATTATGAATCGACTTTGGTGTTCAATTGATTTTCACCTTTCTGTGAATGCCTGCAGGTTGGATACATAGTGACATCATCTTTGCTAAATGAGAACCATGATTTTCTCAGATTAGCAATAAATACAGTGCGCAATGATATTATTGGTCGGAATGAAACTTTTCAGTGCCTGGCTTTGACTATGGTATGGTAACAGAAGACCTTTTTCTTGTTTCTAGACTACACGATCATATTATTAAGATGTTTCAGAAAAGTACCTTTATCTGTTCTTTTGTTTTCTCATTAGTGTCTATCCCTCTTTCCTTTCTCTGCCTCGCTCTACAACATGTATTTGATTTCACAACTCTTAGACTCACTCATGTGAACTATGATATCTCTCTGATCTTTGTAGGTTGGAAATATTGGTGGGAGAGAATTTGCTGAATCATTGGCACCAGACGTTCAAAAGTTACTAGTAAGGGACAGCAAAAAAATTGTGAGCTTGACTGGCATATTTTGAAAGCTGACACTCCCCCCATTTTTTGTTTTAGATTTCTAGTAGCTGCAGACCACTTGTGAGAAAGAAGGCTGCATTATGTTTGCTGCGCTTGTACAGAAAAAATCCAGATGTTGTCAATGTAGATGGCTGGTATGCTTTTGCAAATTAGCCATTAGACTATTATCCAAATTACCTTTTATCTCTGCCAAATGAAATTCTCTCTTTTTCCAAATGCCTCAGGTCGGATCGGATGGCACAGCTGTTAGATGAACGTGATCTTGGTGTTTTGACGTCTTGTATGAGTCTTCTTGTTGCTTTAGTGTCAAATAACCATGAAGCATATTGGAGTTGTGTACCGAAATGTGTTAAGACACTGGAGCGACTTGCTAGGAACCAGGATATTCCACAAGAATACACTTATTATGGTATTCCATCTCCTTGGCTTCAGGTCAGTATACATACATACATACATACATACACACATACACACACATATGTATGTATGTTTTTTCTTCTTTTTGTCCTGTCTCTCTCTTTTAGAAAAAGAAAAAATGAGATCCTTAGAGAAGTTGATTACCTCTGATCTAGTCTATACAATTTTCCTCTTAAGTAGTAACTCTTAAATTTCATGAATGTTAGCTGTCAGCAATTTCTCCATTTATAGCTGACAAGTTCTTGTTAATGATATTACACAGGTTAAGACAATGAGGGCTCTTCAGTACTATCCGACTATTGAAGATCCTAATACTAGAAGATCCTTGTTTGAGGTCTGACTATTTTCAAAGAATTTAATTCGACATTTTCCTTAGAATTTGTGTTTCTAATAAAATCTAATTGGTGGTCTCAGGTCTTACAGCGGATACTAATGGGAACTGATGTTGTAAAAAATGTAAATAAGAACAACGCATCGCATGCTGTTCTCTTTGAAGCCCTTGCTCTTGTAAGTTTACTGCTCAGTTAAGCACGTTGGTGCATCAATATGTTATATAGAACAGCTTAGATCTTGTTTGTTGATACGATGTACAGTGTTGTTATTGACAAGCGTGTGCTCGTGGTTGGTGTATTGTGGGAGCAGCAGTACCTTGTCTGATTTTGCAGAAACTAACCATAGGCACAAAACAAAGAGCATTATAGAAGTTCTTCATTTGGATGCTCAGTAAGCATCATTTCATTTATCTTGAAAAGGGAATTTGGGTGTTCAATGGGAAATTGGACAAGCTCTCAATGCAAGTATTATTACTGCTTATGTAATAACATAATTGAACATATATTTTTTGTGTTGTGTGGATACTAGCACCTCTCTCCCTCTCTTCCTCTCATGTGCATGTGATAAAAGAAAGAAAAGGATTTTGAAGGAAAGAACTGCCTTCAAGTTGATGAGCTTTGGTGCTTACATCACCATTTAAGCTCTTGGCATTGGGTGACATTTTGAGACCATCCTTCTTAATTGCCTCTCTACTCTGGTTGGAAATGCATGTGATTTGGTTCCTGCCCTCACTTTCAATAAATAGATGATTAATGAAGTAAAGTTTATAGTTATTTGAGTATTTTATAGGGACCTGGTGTTGTGTTTTATTTATTGAGATGGATGATAGATTGACAAAGGTGGGACTTGAACTTGAGGTCTCACCCTTCTCACTTCGCAAGAGTACCAATGATTTGCGAGCCTATTGGTTGTGGTTTCTGGATCTTAATTTCCTTTTTGCAGGTAATGCACCTTGATGCTGAAAAAGAGATGATGTCTCAGTGTGTTGCCCTCCTTGGCAAATTTATTGCCGTTCGTGAACCAAATATCCGTTATCTTGGCTTGGTAAGTCATAGAGATGCTGTAACTTTATTTTTTTAGCAACTCAACAAACTTACGACAGTTGATTGATGTTGAAACTTTGGTGAGTAAATCTCTAATTACTGCTTTATAGCTGCATGATTGAGTATTACATGGCATTGCTGTTCTGCTGCAGGAGAATATGACTCGGATGTTGATGGTTACAGACGTGCATGATATCATTAAAAGACATCAGGCTCAGATCATCACCTCATTGAAAGATCCTGACATCAGGTTAAATTTGAGAGTGTTGCATTTTTCAAATGTTTTCTATTTTTTATGTTGTTTCTGATGCATATGAGCACTGCACTTTTCTTCTTTGTTTCCTTTTGGGTATTTCATGTCAATGATTATAAAGACGATGGCATCTTAGCCACAGATGTGGATCAGATGCATGCACAGTGTATTGAATATCAAATGTTTATGAGGATAAAACTATTGAATGCTCGCCCTAAATGCCAACTGCTTCTCTTTAAAGCTTAGATCAAATATATTCTTTAGACTTTAGCTGACTTCAAATTTTCCCTCCAGTATCCGTCGGCGTGCTCTTGATTTGCTTTATGGTATGTGTGATGTTTCAAATGCAAAGGACATAGTGGAAGAACTGTTGCAGGTATAAATAAACACTTTGAATCTATGGACTAATGTTTTGATGTGAATTTAGTTCACAGTTCCTTTGGAATTCTTTATTGATCTACGTAGGGCACTGAGAATGTGCACTGACTTTTATCTGATGTTCAGTATCTTAGCACAGCAGATTTTGCAATGCGTGAGGAGTTGTCTCTTAAAGCTGCTATTCTTGCAGAAAAGTTTTTTCCTGATTTGTCTTGGTAAGGATTTTTTGCCAGTCAGCTATAGGGAAATGTTGGGCATAGTAGCAGTGAAAGCATAATCTCTTTATCATTTGGACATAGGTTAGAGGAAATAGAATGGACAAGTGTTCAATTCAAGTCACCAACATTATTGGCATTTACCGCTAAAATGAGATGTTGAATATGATTTCGGGTGTTAAAAATACATACTTGGAATGGCAGGTCTCCCTAGTTAGCAACTGCCTTAAAGGATGTGAAATTTCTTATAATGCTTGGTTTCATATTTCTTGTATGGTGTTTATCATATTATTCTGCTTATATTAGTGGCAAACTAATAGCTCTACATTCTGTGAGACACCGCACTATCTTTCCTTGCTTCATAATAGTTTAACTAGATGTAAGAATTTCAGTGCCAATGAAACCTATAACAGTGGTAATAACTAAAGCTCATGGCTCAACCATTTGTTGGTTGTCATTTCCTGTTTAGCATGGCTAGATAATTTGTTTATTATTAATCAGAAACACCCAAATATCAATTATCAATGTGTATTTTATTTATTTATCTTGAACATAGGTACGTGGATGTGATCCTTCAATTGATTGACAAGGCGGGAGATTTTGTCAGCGATGATATATGGTTTCGTGTTGTGCAGTTTGTTACAAACAATGAAGACCTACAGGTAATTAAAATATCTGTGGCTTAAGCATAATGAATCTTGTTTATTATAGAGACCTCGATCTAGAAATTTTCAACTGAGACTCGAAACATTTGATCAGCCTTATGCAGCAGCAAAGGCCAGAGAGTATCTTGACAAGCCTGCCATACATGAGACAATGGTCAAGGTGTGTAGTTCTGTGCTAACACCTTTTGACACCATTACTAGTTTGTTATTACACTGATACAAGAAAGAAAGTAGGGGGTGGTGAATGGAGATGTGTGACTTCGTATTGCTATTTGTATGTGGTTGTAACAGGTCAGTGCATATCTCCTTGGAGAGTACAGCCACCTTTTGGCCAGACGGCCTGGGTGTAGTCCGAAGGAAATTTTTAGTGTCATACATGAGAAGCTTCCTACTGTATCGTAAGAACACCTAACCTTTCTCCATCTTTTTTGTCAAACTTGTGTTTTGTCTTCATTGGTCATTTATATGAGTAATGAATGTGTCTGCAGAACTACTACCATTCCAATTCTTCTTTCCACGTATGCTAAGATCTTAATGCACACTCAACCCCCTGACCCAGAACTACAGAAACATGTCTGGGCAATATTTAGCAAGTAAGATTTACTTTGCTCCTCTCATCCTCCGCGTTAAGTTGGTATCTGTTGGTTATTCTGCAAACCTCCTTAAAACTGTTTGGTATTGTCATAGATACGAGAGTTGCATTGATGTTGAGATACAACAGCGAGCAATTGAGTATTTTGCATTAAGTAGGAAAGGTGCAGCTGTAATGGACATATTGGCTGAAATGCCTAAATTCCCTGAGCGTCAGGTAAGTGTGTTTACTCAATAATTTTTCTGAATAAAGAATCTTTCTAGGTTACCATCTGCAAGTTCATCAATGATTGTGATTAAGGGATTCAGCTGCATGCTATTGTAACTAACTGTTTCTCACTTTGAATTTCAGTCTGCATTGATTAAAAAAGCTGAGGTTGCTGAAGTAGATACTGCAGAGCAAAGTGCTATTAAGTTGCGGGCGCAGCAGCATATGTCTAATGCTTTGGTTGTAACAGACCAACAACCTTCGAATGGGACCCCTCAATCTGTTGGCCAGCTTAGTCTAGTAAAGATTCCCAGCATGAGTGGCGATGTGGGTAGTTCTTGTCTAGTATTTATGAATCCTGGAGTTTTGCTTGGAAGAATGTTTAAACAATTTCTGAGTTGCATTGGGGAATCTATTTTATGTTTATCTTGACAGGAGCATACTTCAGCAGTTCAAGAATTGTCCCAGGCAAATGGGACTTTGGCTACAGTAGATCCTCAATCTCCTTCAGCAGATCTCCTAGGTGATCTCTTGGGTCCACTGGCAATTGAGGGCCCTCCTGGAGCTGCTGTCCAATTTGAGCCAAATGCAGTTTCTGGACTGGAAGGGGTTCCAATTCCAGCGGATGATGCAGCAGCTATTGTACCTGTAGGAAAGGAAACTAATTCTGTCCAGGTGTGTAGTTTGTTGTAGTGTTATTGTCTATTTAGTCTAGGAAATTTAGATGTGAAAACTTGAAAGTTTTTTTCCATTTCAAACTGTTTGTGCTTTTTATTGGGTAGGCGGATGGATTTGCTTGAGTGCCTTTGAATGTATAATGCAATCCAGTTCTATCTTAGCTGCTGTGCATTGGCAGATGTAACTTGACTTCTATAGCATTTTGATTCTTGCTTCTGACGAGCTGAGTTTGTTCATGATGATTGCAGCCAATTGGAAATATCAATGAAAGGTTTTATGCTTTATGCTTGAAGGATAGTGGTGTTTTATATGAGGATCCAAACATTCAGGTACGAGTTTCCTTTTTCCAAACAGTTAATTTTCTTGGTTAGATGCTTAAGCCATTTCCCTCTATGCATTTAAAGTTGCCCTTACAGTTTGCAAAAGCTTCTCCAAGAACTGCCCTGATTTTAGAATCAAATATTTTGCAGATTGGTATTAAAGCGGAGTGGCGAGCTCAGCATGGACGTCTTGTCCTTTTCTTGGGAAACAAAAACACTTCTCCACTTCTTTCTGTTCGGGCTCAGATATTACCCCCTGCCCATTTAAAAATCGAACTCTCATTGGTACCTGAAACAATTCCTCCACGGGCACAGGTAAAATGCTTGTAATTGTGAACTGGCTGTTAGTCACTATAGGGCACCTTTTTTGTCGTAATTTTTCTTCAACTATAGTATTCCTTACTATTTCCTCTTGTTGTATAGGTGCAATGCCCGCTTGAAATAATGAATCTCCATCCAAGCAGGGATGTTGCTGTTCTTGACTTCTCGTACAAGTTTGGTACAAACATGGTACATTATATATGAAATGTGTTCTGCATTGCTAATCTTTGAAATAGCCAATGTCAAGCTAATTTTTAGCTGCCTTCTATGTTCATCTTTACACTTGTCTAATTTTTGGACTTTTTGTAGGCCAATGTCAAGCTTCGCCTTCCAGCTGTTCTGAACAAATTTCTTCAGCCTATTACAGTGTCTGCTGATGAGTTTTTCCCTCAGTGGAGATCACTTTCAGGACCACCACTGAAGCTTCAAGAAGTTGTATGTATATTTTGCCTTTCTTTTACAAGTATAATTTTTGTTGATTAGAAAAATTCTTTCCCTTTCAGTTTGCTATTATGTCACCATTTCATCTGGTCTGTTTCATGGTGATGGATATAGCTGCCTTTTATGTGACCTAGTTGGTAGAGTAGTATATTGAAGTCTTGCGGCAATAGATCTTTTGACAGGCTTTCACGAAATTGATTTTTCTTCTTGAGTGCTCATGCTTGTTTGTTACACTGTTCCGGTACTGTTTTAACTGATCACAACTGCCGTTAGAGCAGTATACACTTCCTTTCTCAGTCATGATAGGAAGGACATGTGATGTGATGTCGGGCAACTTTGTATCTTAGTCCCGCTAAGATTTGGTATTGAGCTAGAGTTCATTTATTGAGGCCCACAGGTGTCCACAAGAAAGATAAATAGAAGCACTAGGAGAAAAAGAAAATGGAAAATACTTAAGACCACAGCTCTCTAACTAAATGAAAATACTCATAATTTCATTATCCTAGTGGTCCGAAACTAAATAAGAAACAGAAAATCAAATACGAAAAGGAAAAGGAAAACCATGATAGGCAAAGATTCCTAAAAAGTGTGCTATTGACATATCTATGTAAAAAATCCTAATAGACTAGGTTACAAGAAATCTCAAAACCTACAAGTCAAGTTATAATAATTTACAAATTCCTCTTCCTTGGCGGCATCAATATGTAAATGGTCAATCTCTTCCTTTAGAGGATGTAGCCTTACCTTTTCATTCATATTTTTCAAGGATGTCTAAAATCTAAACAGTCAATCTTTGAGTTTTTTGTCTCATTAATATGACCAGTTGCAAGTTCTGTTGCCATTTATTACGTTGCTATATCGTATCCCTTTCCATTGACTAACATCATCATATTGTATTATTACCCTTTTAATGACACAGGTTAGAGGTGTAAGACCATTGTCTCTCATTGACATGGCAAACATATTTACCAGCTCTCGGCTGACAGTTTGTCCAGGGCTTGTAAGTGACTCTCTTTCCATCTTATTCCCTCGTTTTGAGTTATATAGCAAATTGTTCACTGTTCCATTTTCTGCTTTAGGACCCAAACCCCAATAACCTGATTGCAAGTACTACCTTCTACTCAGAGAGCATCCGGCCCATGCTTTGCTTGGTAAGGATTTTTCTTTTTATTTGAGCTAAATAAATGGTTTTGTAATTCTGTTGCTGTCATACAATGAGCATTTTGTATGGTGGATTTGTTAGTGGGTATGTAACACGTGGGTTGAAAGCCTTTTGTCTAGCTATAGTCCGTTACAGATTTAGAGTTGAAAATACAAAGTGAAACCTTTTCCAAACAAGTTGCTTTGTATAATCACTTATTAACTCTCTTTTTCCCTCTCACAATTGGTTCCTTCTTGTTAGTTTGCAATGCTGATATTGTTTGAATTCCAATTTTGGCATGAAAGCCCTCTGACAGTTTCTTTGAGTTCTATATTTCAGATTAGAATTGAAACAGATCCCGCAGACCGAACACAGTTGCGGATGACAGTTGCCTCAGGGGACCCAACACTAACATTTGAGTATGTATTTGATGTCCAAGCCGTGTGCCACAAGTTTATCAACCCACACTTTTTAACAACTTACATTTCTCTACCTTTTCCTTACACAGGCTGAAGGAGTTTATCAAAGAACAATTAGTTAGTATTCCAACAGCACCGCCTCCACCTGCACCAGCACCACCCGCTGCTCCAGTAGCTCAACCAACCAATGCTGCAGCTTTGACGGATCCTGGAGCTCTGCTGGCTGGTTTGCTGTAACATTGAGGTGATTGACATGTGAAGATTTGTTCCATATACACTTGTAAACTTGATTTATACATTTGGTCCACCCATCTGTCCTCAAGAGGTGGATCAGGAAATTCACAAGCAAGGGCTGGCGGAATCCAGGGTGAGCTAATTTCGAGCGGTTCTAGTATTCAAATTGAATTCCAGGGGATGGTCTGGATTTTGAGATTCTTTTGCACTATTGTAATGTGCTTAGTGAGTTTTTCTTTCTCTTTTTTCGCTTCCATTTCTAAATTCTATTTTGGGGTGAGGGTTTCTTTGTTTTCTTTTTTTCCTTGAAAAAATCACTCCTTTCTCTTCCCAGTTTTACTGGATTTGATTTCTGTAGCACAAAATTTGACAGCGCTGTAAGATATTTACCTGAAGTAGAAGAACCAGTTGTAATAGTTTGTATCTGATTCTCAATGCATAATCATATTTTCAGCAAGAGTTACAGGTGGAAACTTAGAGCAATCTTTTTTATTTTTTATTCAGAAGTTGTGTACTTCGGTATGTTTGCATCTCAAATTTGTACTCCGGTTTGCTATAATTACTGTTTGACTTGAGTATTTAACTTAAATACAGTATAACCTCGGTAAATTAATATTCTATAAATTAATAACTCAATTAAATGATGTATTTTTTTTTCTGACATGGGATAAATTAATAATTAGTTAAATTTATTGACATTTATTGTATCATGATATTTGAAGTTTTGAAAGAAAAAAAAAAAAAATATATATATATATATATATATATATATATATATATATATATATAATAATTATAATTTCTAATTAGATAATATCAGTACAAACACAATGTATACATGTATTAAGTTCAATGTTTTAGAAAAATATAAAGACTACGTGGATAAATTATTTTTGTATTATTAATTTATCAATTAAATAACATCTTAATTAATAAATTTTCATGTTCTTACGAGCATTAATTTATTAAGCCTTAATTGTACTTGAAATCTTGAATGAAATGAAGAAAATGAACCCCAATTTCACCACAGCCTTTTTACTCCTGTATAACAATTAGAAATCTGCTCACTCTGCATATCCCATTCATCATCCATGGCAGCCATTGTAACCAGATCGATACTTGATCTTGCCATGGTAATACAAAATCCAAAATTTGCCAGACTCAAACACATAATAGGGCGAAGGTCTAATTTTCAATTCTTTACCATAATTAAAATCTAATATATAGGATCTTCAAATTTTGAGAAAATGGTTGCCAGTGCTCGACTGGAAGCAACACAGGACTCTTTCTTTAGGAATCAGCCAGAAAAGTTGGTTTCTCGTTCAATTATCCAAGGCACAATACTCAATTGAAAGCCAATATTTCTCCTCCTGAATAATGAGCAACGAGAGAGGTGGGGGAATTAGTTTATATTAACTATTATGCTCATGTTTGATGATCTGTCAATAATGGTAGTAACGACTTGTCACTCGTGGATGACATCACTTATAAACCGATGACTCAACCCAGTTGAAAAACCAGTTCAATCACTCAAACGATCTAATTGAAAAAACCAGCCGGCTTAGTGGCCAGTTCATCACTGAACCAGCCGGTCTGCTTTAGTTCTGAAACATTGGGTTGCTGTATTGTTAACCATTCAAGGCAAAGTAATCAACCGAAAGCCAACATTTTCTCTTAAGAATAACAAGCAAGGAGAGATGTGACACATTAAACTGACATATTGTACTGCTCCAAGAAGATACTTGAATTAATCCCTAGCTATGATGGTAATTTCCGATTTGTGATTTTTCTTTTAACACAAATTCCTTTCTGGTATAGAAAATGCAGCGTCCAAGTCTTCTACCAGGTTACAGGATTTTCCCCTCTGATCAAGAGCTGGTCGTTCATTATCTTGACAAGAATGAGCCTGTCTCCAGCACTTTTGTTGTCAAATATTTTGCTTGTTTGGTTGAAACATTTTGGTTTGTGTTAGAAACATAACGCTATTTACCCTTTAACTGATAAACAAGTTTGCTAGTCAACTTGTCGCCCCTTGGAATGTCAACTGAAAAACCCCAGTGAAATTAGGGTTTTGAAGACCACCATGGTTACTGAGGTATCGTAGCTGGTTAATAATACTGTTGCTATTTTTTAAAAGAAAACCATCGATGCCTTAACTACCGAATTATCATCTAAACGTACAGCTTTTTAACGGATAATGAACTGCTGATGGAAGGCAATTTTAAAGAATCCACCAGATATTGTATTGTACCTGATCAAAACCCTAATAGAAAAGATGTATTAAGATCCAAGATTTGAGGTAGGGATGAAAATTTTCAGTTCTACGGAAAGCTAAAATGCCAGTTCTTGATCAATCTTCGAGAAGGAAATACATAGAGACTGGCATTCTCAAAATATCAATTTCAACCGATCTCAAGAAACTTGTGATTTAACTTTGATTTATACATGCAATGCAATCAGATAAGCATAAGAAAAAAAAGTTGCTTATCTCTTCCTATCAGGGAAAATATTTTAAGCTTGTGAAGTAATTCACTCCACAAGATTTTAAGAGTGCCAAATCGAGGACTACCTTGGGAAATTATCCCAGTTAATTCTTGAAAAAATTAATCTAAACTTCGAACCTGAATGATTAAATGGGAGGGAACTTGCGATGAAGCATCATGTTGTACCAAGTACCAAAACATCCGAGCTAGAGAGAGATATCACCATGGCACTTTACAAAACCTTCTCCAGCTTTGACAATGATGAAGCATGAACTGGTTCGTTATCATCTTTACTTCACAAGGCACAACCTCGGCGCAGGTCTGCTTCACACGAGATTTTTCGACTGCTGTTCAATTTACAGCCCCATCCATCAGAACTCTGAAGAATCCCCGCATGACAAAAAAATAAAACAAAAATTTGTAGGACAAAAGCCAGCTACCGCCACTCTCGGCAATTGCCACACCTCCAGCTGCCCTCTACAGGTGAAGACTCAACCCAAGGAGAACAATGGCGGTGCAACACTAAGCCACAGATATCACAAGAAAGATCAGGAGATGGTACCAAGTCAGAACACATCTTACAAGGCATTGTGGTAGGAGCAGATTGCAGAGACGCGTCACAAGATGTGCCCATTGTATGTTGCTTTGGGAACTCGTGTGCTGAAACTGCATGAAACTGATTTTCACAATTTCCCAAACCATTCCCAGAGGCATCAAATCCATCCAACTGGCCACCATCATCAGATGCCAGCAACTCCGTTAAAAAGAAATATGTTTGTGGTTCAAACTCCGTATCCTTGTAGTTTACATCTTCACAATCAAACATCATCTCACCTTCAAGGCCATTACCAGAAACATCCCATTCTGCACAAGATATCTCCCCTTCACAGTTCATGGCACTGTTTGTTTCAAGAAACATGGATGAATCGGCATGGTATATATTAGTCCCAGAAATATCTTCAGCATCTCCTTGGCGCTTTCCTTGTCTTCTGACTGGAAGCTTTTGCTGCCCTTGTCCAGCAATGTTACATTCCAAATCCACTCCAGGATTCTGCTCTGTAATTTGGTAAACTCTTGAAAGAGAGACAAGAAGAGGATCATCATCCTGTACAAACACGTTCTCAACAGGTAACATTGGAGTAGTTGGCTCAAAGCCTCTGGATTCAACAATAGTTCCAGAGTCAGCTCCTATTCCTTGCTCCGATGCTCTCTTTTGTGGCTTCATAACCTCTAGCTTCTCATATCCATGATCAACCCTGTAAGGACAATTTGGTGATTTTATCCTACGACACCTACAACACTTGAAGCCTATAACATCAGCAAGTTTCGACTCTTCAACTTCTACAGCTTCCGCATGAAACCAATCTGCAGAAGTCAAAAAGAACATGTTTCATAAAACAAAAAACAACCATACTTTTCTACTTAAAAGAGGAATGGCACCTATGATGTGCAGAAGGCTTACTTGAACAAGTTTTGCAATGGATATACATCAGATCACAATTATAATCCTCTCTGCACAGATTACACACCGGCATTAACCAGTTTCCATTTGGACTACCCCTTAATAGAATGCTTTTATGCCTGAAATCAATTCCTGTATCTTCATTGTTCTTCTTCCTCCATACGACACCCCAATTACGTGATCTACTCTCAGTTTTTGTTGCCTTACCAGAAGAGGAAGTAGAACAACTATCCTGGGTTCTACTTTCGGGTTTTGTTGCCTTACTAGAAGCAGAAGTATTTTGTTTCACTTCAGAACAACTCTCCTGGGTTCTGACAGACACTAATGGTTGATTATGAATTTTAATCCCTGTGTCTTTTGTAACTGTCACTGCAGTATGACGTTCTTGCAAGGGAAATGGACTGGTTAGAGATTTGTTACTTTTTTCACTAAAAATAACAGCTCTGGCACTGTAGCATCGCTTGCAGGTGACTGAAAACTGAGCTTCCTTATTTGTATAAATTCTTGAACTTACAGTACAGTCCTGGTGACAATAACCTAACCACAATATAAAACAAAAATGGAACCGTTAGTGCAAACAATCAAACTCTCCCATCCGCTTATATAACCAAGGAAAAACATAAGAGCAGATCTAAAAGGCAGCTTAAACTTCCCAAGAACACAGCATACTTGTCAGTCTGTAAACTACCCAAGAAAATAAAATTAAAAAAAAATCTGTTCATGTTTTGTTTTTCAATTTGGAGTGTGTTACATCCCCGTATTATTGTATTCATTCCTAATATGATCTTCTCCATCCTAAACAAACGAAGCACAGAAACCTTATTTCCACCCTCATGCAAGTTCAAGAATCAAAGAATATTGCTGTATTCTATGGTACTTAGCTCCTATGTAAAGCATTGAAAACAAATATTATAATCATGAACATCATCCTCTTTTGCAACTTCCAAGTCATCCTGCAGTCTCTCTGTAAATCTGCTATGAATAAAGGCTGTAAGATATTGAAACAACATTGGCTTACCTTCTGATTGCCCACTTATGGTAGCATTTATAATTCAAAGCCTAAAATTCTCAAGTTTCTTAAAACTTGATGGTGGTTAGCTATAACTATAATTACACACTCTAAGCACTGTAAACATTAACAAAAAATTGCGGTAAGGCTGGTAAACCTAAGTGTCATTGTACATTTGAATGCAGGCATTTAGCACACCCTCATATGAAGCAAAGAAGTAGCCAGTTTTAACAGTTCAAAAACAACCCCACAACATTGTGTTTTTTTCCCGAAAGCAAGGTATGTTTGAGCTGAACTTTAGCACTGTTCAAAGTTCTCCATCCCAATTTTCCACTGGGTCCTCATACAATTTTTCTCTTGGGACTTTACCATGAGGGATAGTCTTTTCTAAATTCAAATGAAAGGGTGCATGGGATAATTTCAAGGGTGACTTAAGCAGTTACAATGTAAGAGACAGGTAAATATTTTAGCACAGCGGCAAAATCCGATGATCACCTGAAAAAATACAGGCTTGCTTTTTCTACAAATAGAGGCGCAGATTAACACTAGTTTAGAACACATTTTTCAAAGTTCAGAATCAAAATAGAGCACTTTGCAATATATTTAAGAATACCAACTTAGTCATAAGCATACCTTGGCAAGAACTGCATGTGACCGTATTCCTGAAAATCACATCGACAGAGAATAACAAGGTCAGGGCAAGTTGCAGTGAATTTTTTTTCTTTCCCAAGATGACAGTTGCAGTGAATTTAGAAACAAAAACAGAATAAGCATAGAATATTACCTAATCAAAACATCACATTGACATGAAGCACAAGAGCACTTGTCCAACTTATCTCTCTTAAAGGCAAGATAAGAAAACATATCCCTGCGGGAAGCTCTCAACTGTCTTCTTTGCAACACAGATAACTCATTTGAAGGCTTATTAGATGATGGTGGAATGACATCTACGCTTTCTTCAAACTCTTTGATTAAATATAAAGGAACGTGCAATTCAGAAAACCAGTACTTATCCTTTCCATCTTCAGTTTTCTCAATTTCAATTATATTCTTCATGATGCGGGAAGGAAGATGCTTTTGGTTCCCAAAAGCAATTCCATATCGTATCGTCTTTTCTTCAAATTTCTTATCACAAATGACTGCATTTCTAAAAAACGATGCCTCAGTTTCTGAACCTTTTCCATCCTGGAGGTTCTGCTCGGGTCGAACAAGATCACTCCATCTCACATGATAGTCTAGGTATCTAACCTGATGAAAATTTCAATACCATTTTCACAAGTTGGACAACAAGAAACTATTATAGACAAATTGCTGATAGACAGAATATGCCAAACAAAAGAGGAGGAAGCAAGAAACAGAATATGATACCATACCTGAAGTGCAAGCTGTGATGCATTCTTACTCCTTTCGACTGCGGCTCTCCAAATCAACTGTCTGCTTCTATTCAGAATCTCCAAATCATCAGTGTAATGGATACCAGAAATCTTTCTAGAACCACCTATGACACAAACAAAAATTGCAATTTTCATATTACCTCCGTTTATAACAATTACTAAATGCAGCTAGGATATCATTAGAACTTTCAATAATACAAAATACGCAAACAAAGCAAAAAGTATGGTTTAATTAATTTTAGAACAAAGGGGCAGCAAAGGTTTAAAATATATACCTTGCCTAGCTGCCCTTTTAACCATTGACTGAGGCAAAATTGCTTTGTTGGATACAAGCTTTAATAGAGTTCCCCCTCGCCACCAGACAAAACTTTTGTCATGGCAACCATCAGCTGCAACGTCAATCACACCAGAATGTTTTCTATGTCGTTTCCCATTCACTCCTCGTCTTTGTGTGGTTCCAATAATACTTGCAGAACTATGGGTCACAGAAGATTCAACCAACCAATCGTCCATTGCCTTGACCCAATCCCCAGAAAGAGCAATAAGGCGGATATTTTCCTCAAGCTGCAAATAAACACGAAGAGGTCACATCAACCAAGCCAAGAGTCTGACATACATTATGATAAATAACAAAGACATTTAACACACAAATAGGGGGACTCAAGAAATGACCAACAGCCTCCATGGTTAACTAGGCTGAAAAAATGGACCAACTTAATAAGCACACATGAAATCAAATAAACTTACTTCAAGCAAGGGCTGTTTTATTGCACTATAACTTGAAGCATCTTCTACTTGTTTACACCACTGTTTTCGGTGAATTGCACTCAGAAAGGGGCCGACTGTAAGACCACATAAAATCTCCCCCATGCATAAAATGTACATTGATATGCTAGAAAGACTTCCCTCTCCATTCATAACTGGGCGAAGTCCACTGATTATCTTCGAGACACCTTTAGTAGCAGTCAAGGCAGCAGAATTTAACACGCATCCCCTTCTGTTGCTGGAGGGCTGCTTGCAAGAATGACACCAACCACACCTCTCTCTTGGCACCTCCACAAGCTTTCTTTCAGAACTTGGCCAGAAAAAACGGGAGGCTGCTGTTGAAAAAGCTTTTACTTGCAATAAAATGTCAGAAATAGCTTTCCTGCCATTGCCTGATTTCTGAGTCTCTGAGTGACTTTCCTCAGATGAAAGAACACTGAGATTAGCAGCAGCAGAGGCAGCAAAATCCCCGTGCATATAGTGATTTATGTAGGCATGAGGTTTGAAAAAAGTTCCCATGTAAGAACAACTATTTGTTGAATTTCTCTCAACCATTTCAAAGCCTGGATGATTGCCTTCCTTGCTTTGGGAAAACACAAAAGCTGGTAAACAATTTCCAATTTCATTCTCAATACGACTGCCTACACTGTTTGCTGATGTGCATGTGGTAAGTTCTTTTGCACTTGACCTGTCGACCCGGCTTTGCTGGGTTACACCAGATGGATCAGCAAGCTGGTTAACCGATTCAGTAGACTCCAGTTTAATCTGCTCATGCGGCTTCATGCTCATAAGATGGCAATTTCCTGTTCTCGACATTTCACCGTCGCTCACAATGTACTGAGGACCAACTTGAAACGATGCATCAAGCGAGGTATCAAGACATGAAACTGCTACAATATCTGTATTGCTTCCATTTAAAGTAACTGCATTCTCAGCCACAACATTCTCTGGAACTTCATGGCTTTCCTCACAAAAAGGAAGAGATATAGTAGAAAATATTGCATCTTCCTTCACAGATGCTATATCGAAGCCTCTTTCCATCTTTTCCAAAAGTGAGGATGCACTTTGTGGTATGTTCCAATGCTGTACAATTGCCTTGCAAATCTCTGAGTATAATAATCTATGTTGCATGGATTCAGAAAGTGTTTGCAGAACCTTTGGGATTTCCATCAGATTGTAGTATCTGAAACATGGTTCTCCACCAGTAGAAGCTTTCAGCCTGGAACGAAGAACAATTCAAAAGGAGGGAAAACATGAACAGGAAATCAATAGACTAAGAAGCATTGCAGAAGACAAGATGCTCACGGTCCTAAAGACAGAACCTAAGAACTGCTTTGGCTGTTTTAATGCCACTTGTTTTGCAAATAATATGAAGCTTAGTAGGTCATAATGCATTTAAATAATATTCAAAAAATGAGGAAAAAAAGGAAGGCTAAAACATACACCAGTAAGTGGTTGCAAGTACCCATGAAGACTTGCTCATACAAATCAATTCCGAATACTTCTGCTCCTCTATGTGATGTTCTCATTGAAATAGTAGGTCCCAACTTGTTGATGGTGCACTCTGGACAATACCATGGGCCTTTAGGTATATACATTTTGACGACACCTATGCATCTTGAATGATATGATGATGGGCATCCATCACAACAAAGCAAGATTCCATCCATGCCACAAAGACGGCATTCATCCCCATTCCCATCTACGTCAGCATCAGATGCATTCCCATCCCTTTCAGTACCTTTGGAGCCCAAATGCTTTGAATTACTGAAAGGCTTGCTTCCCTGGCTTCCTGCAATGATATCCATGGTCTCCCTGTCCTTGCAAGCTGAAGTCTTGGAACATCTAGGATGAACCCTTGTTGGTCCATTATCAGGAAGAATGGCTGTAACAACATCAGGATCTAAGCCAACTTCTGACTCTTCACAGATATCAACTTCTGCTCTTAGCTCCACAGAATCCAAGGCATCATCGCATAGGATCTGCAGAATCATCAACTTCCTACCCACTGGCAAGGAATAATACTCCCTCTTCCAAAGATGATCATAAAGTCCTTTCCACTCGGCTCCATTCGCATATCCCATTATTGTAAAATAATGGACCAAATGAACAGGCCAAGTGAGTGAATCAAGCAAGCGCCAATCCACGCTCCTGCACAGAAGGAGTGGAACACAATTCCATAGATTAATTGGCAGAAATTGGATAAAAAATCAAACACAACATCACATACAAACACATGCATATACCACCCACGTCTAAGTTCAGGAATATACAACAAAAAAACAGGAAGGGGAATTAAGTATACATGCAGAATTTGTACACACATGCAAGAGCAATATCCCGTCAGAACATCTTTTAATGACAGATAGAGTATCGAATTTATTATATTGTCACCCCACACCCCAAGTAGTTAAAATCCACACTGTATCATTTTCACAAAAACTATGAAATTAAGTAAATGTTACAAAATTGTCATAAAATTTTCGGTCATTGAAGAGCTCTAATAGGCAAATTAAGTAGCAACACTTTTATATATACCTCAAGCATTTTGATGCAAGCTCAGAACCATCTGAAGAGAGTGCTTCAAGACGACGTCTCAGTGCTCGCATCAAAGCAAAATGAATGGCATCCAACAAAGTGTTCTGGATTGAGCAATTAATCGCCCCCACCAAATCATCCAATGTAAAAGGGCTCAAGAAAAGACGGATATTAAATGACCTCAAAAATGTGTACACGGAAAAGAGATGTGAGACATACTCGTCCGGCACACGAATACTCCCTGATGATGAAGGCAATTGCGGTGGAGGAGCAACTGGAGTCTCCACTTCCATTCCCAAACCCCCAACACGCACATGCTCACATGAATCACTCGAGGAATCCGCATAATCCTCATCATGCACCCCTTCATTCTCAACCGTCAACCCACCACCCAACTCGTTTTTTGAATCCACCACTTCCTTCTCGGCTTCCACCTTCCTCTTCTCACTCTTTTGCAAAACAAATTCATCTAACTTTTCCCTTCTAAGAACCAGTTCATCATCGAAATCACCATCCCCTAATATTATCTTACGAAACTCACCACTCTTCAAATCCTCGCAGCCCCCGTCTTCATAATCCACCCTATACAGCCCAGTATCATAATACACTATCTTCCCTAAAAAAATCTCACTCCCAAATTCTTTCAACACATACCTACCCACTAATGGCTTCCATCTAAAACCCAAAGCTTGCTTTTTCAAAGCACTAGCTACTAATTTCTTATCTTCACTCTCCTCCTCATTTAGCTTCCGCTTTTTCGGTCTACCTCTACCCCTTTTTTTAACCTCCGTAAACTCCATTATAAAATCGCAATCGAATCTAACCAGACCCTAAATCCTTAAAAATCCAGTGCAAAATGTCACTAAATCGCTAATTTTCCACTCAAATAAAAACAAACATTCAATAGCACACTCGATTGTATCTCCTCGTGGATCAAAAACTCATCCAGGTCTCTAAAAAAAAGGGAAAAAAATCAATAATTCGACAAAAAAAAAAAAGCAGAACTCGATTATCAGAATATAAATTTATTGCTGTGATTTTAAGTTTACGGAGAAAGCCAGGTTATCTTTGTTAGGTTTTAGCGGTCACCATTGAAGAAGATTCTGAGGATTTTTTAGAGAGAAAGGTGCCTTGATAAGAGAGAAGAACGGCATCTCTCTGCTATGAAATAGTGATAATAAATACCTATGTCGAGAACGTGTATGACTCGGATCCGAGTTTGACTCATCTGAGTTGTTTTGCACTCGGGTTTTTCTTTTCTTATTTACGTGTTGACGTGGATTTTATATTTCCTTTTTGTAAATTAGAGAATTTGGGGAAAAAGGATTGGTATAATGGAGGCAGCCTTACGGCAAGAGTGTACACCCTCGCTCTTGTTTTTCTGATTGCATTTTATAATTTGACTTTTTTTTAATGATACCGTGTCAATTTCTAAAAGTTATGTTTTTGTGTTTTAAAAAAAATTTAAAAAAATAATATTATTTTAATGTATTTTTAAATAAAAATATTTTGAAAAATAATTAATACTGTATTCTCAAACACCCTTTATATACTTGAGAAACATATTTTTTACTATTTTTATTTTATCAATTGAGATAGTAGTGTGTTAAAGGTTATTAAATTAATCATTTATTTAAAATGATTAATTAAATGGTAGTCAATGATTTTTTATTGTGTTATTTTTATAAAAAAAATTAAAGAATTTATAATATGTTCGAAAAATGTGAATGGCCATGTCTTTCTATAAAATTTATTTTTAAAAAAATTGATAATTTTAGATTATTTTCTAACATTTAGTGTCAAAAATAAATTTAAAAAAAATATTTAGATATATTTTCTAGTGAAAAATATTTTAAAAATAAAATCACTACGAAATTAAACATATTTTTAATTGATAATTTTTTTTAAGATAAATAATTTATATAAAATTACATATATTACACGCTAGAGAACTTGAATGGTTTTTAAAAATTATTAAATCTAGCAATAATAACTTATTTTGATGCATGTTTTAAAATGTTTTGTGAATTCTTAAATTAAAAATATATCGAAGGATATGATAAAAAAAAATTATGTTTATAAAACTTTGAGTTTAAAAATAACCAAATAAAACGAGACAGGTAAACATCATAAAAAGAATAATAAAAACAAGAAGAGAGTGTATAAAACAAGTAATCATGTCATTCCTTATTTATCAAAACGTGATCTCCATTCTTCACGTTCCAGGAAGGCGGCTGTTGACCATGTGAGCGGGGCCCATTAATTGGATCACGGCGTGTTGGATAGCAAACGCCACATGTGCCTACCTGTAGACAAATACGCCCTCTCGACAAAGAAAATGCTTAAGCTTACCGTCCGCTAAATATTTACATCATTTAAAATTCATGTCTATTAAAAATTTAACAAAGCGGGAATCTTATAATCCACTCGTGGCGACAACGAGTTGACTCGGAGATGCGCCTGATTAAGTTAACTGGGACATGAAATCAAGGTCCAAGCACTGGTGTTTTTTTTCCTTGACTTTACTTCAGAAGGCTCAAATGGAACATGAAACTGGGCGAATTGGCGGGAACATCTTCCACTTAATTACGTAGCCCGCCAAGATTTTTAAATATAAATGGAGAAATGGGTGGTGTTGCCGCTAATAGTAAAAACTGTTCAAGTAAATAGTAATCATTTTGTGTATTCATGGTACGTGTAATTATGTTTGTGTAAACAATTCAACAAATAAGATTTAAATTAATCAAATTGATTGATTATACTGTCGTTATTCGTTTTTATTTTTTACATGTAGTTGATAAATTATTGAATCATTCTTTATACTTAAATTATTTTTTTCTGATAGTGGTTGAGAATGTAGTTTTTTTAAAGAAATTTATTTTTTTATTTTTTTATACTATTTATATATATATATATATATATATATATATATTCATACTATTTTGATATACTCGTGTAAAAATAATTTTTTAAAAATAAAATAATATTATTTTTATATATTTTTATACAAAAAACATTTTAAATTATAGTCTTAACTATACTCTTAAAAACCCTTTTAAACTGAGTATTTATTTATATTTTAAAAAATATTGTATGAGATATTTTTTAACCTTTTAATTATTTTAAATTTAATAATATAAAAAAATAAATTTATTACCTGTGAACTTCAAAATCTTATAAGTAAAAGTTAGATATTCATATTATTTATAAATATATAATTGTAATTGACTGAATCATGATCCGTGAAAAAAACATGTATACTCACTAATAACAGCAAAAATCAAAAAAAAAATGCAACACAAAAATCCCAAACACAATTTCATCTTTACCCTTTTTACCAAACCAATGAGGATGTGTATGTAATTGCCGAGGGTAAATTATAAATAATATTTTTTAATTATAAATGGTGTAGCTTAATTAATCAGATCATAAATTTGTTCTTCAAAAATCACAAGTTTGAGTATCATAAATCTCAGGGTCACTTGAGTTTTACATAATCATTAACTTTAAGGCCTCGAGGGATCAAGTAAGGTGTGCGTAAGCTGGTCCGGACATTCACGGTTTTATATATATATATATTAAAAAAATATTAAAAATATTTTTACAAATATATCTTGCATACGCGTAATTTCAATATCCCGCCAAGATTTTCAAACGTGATTGCAAAATTGAGGATGTGCATGCAATTGCCGAGGGTTTATAGCAAAATCGAGGCCATTGTTGACATGATCCACCAAGAATCTTTGATCCGGAAGCATGGCATGGATAATTTTTGCATGGTAAAAACAACTCTTGATCCCAAAAAAGGCTTTGACACAATTGATTTTCGTGCTGTATTTTTTATTTATCCAACTAACATAATTAAGTTGAGGAAATGAAACGCGTTTTCAGTAATTTAATTTTTTTGATGGTAAGAAACTACACTTGTAACGTGGTGAGAGAAATCTATAGCCCACGATACTTCAGAATTTAGATATGTAGATCTACCATGTCTTGTATTTTAATTTTTTTAAAAGGTTAGAAAATGATGATGATGGCTAGTGATGCAAAGAAGGGTCTCGACAAAACCACTCCGATGATCTAGGCTGACATACGTGTGTACCATGTACGTAAACACATGTACAAACATGTCATGTGTGTCTGTAAAACAGAGTTTAAAGAGAAAAAAACACGAAGTTTTGTTCAAATAGTAAAGATTTAATGCCTTGAAAGTCTGAACTATTTGTATAACTTTCTAACTCATCTAGGTCTTTTCGTGTACCAACCATAGTTATAAAATCCGATCTGGTAGTTGACCTGATAAAATGACTGGGTCACGGGTCTTGGGGGTCAACCTGGGTTAACCCGGGTCAATAACAAAAAGAATACATTAATATGGTTATTTTGACATGAAATATCATATTAACATATATGCTAGCATAATTAATAAGAAAATATCACATTAACATATATACTAGCATAATTAATTAGCATCAAGGTGCATTTATCTTCAAATAAATAAATATGTAACATAATTTAAAGATATTAAAGACTTGGATAATAAAATAACAAGTTGTTCTAGAGACACAAAATTTAAC
>Ga0307517_10001612_pt1 | contig 37551 bp, 18 predicted proteins | sample 23_EM_MG_FD_194515 | JGI IMG/M metagenome (GOLD analysis project Ga0307517, IMG submission 194515) | Populus trichocarpa ectomycorrhiza microbial communities from riparian zone in the Pacific Northwest, United States - 23_EM | ecosystem: Host-associated > Plants > Roots > Unclassified | place...
TCAAGGAGCAGCTTCACAATCCCCTTATGCCCACCCTTGGCAGCACGACAGAGTGGCGTTTGGTCATGCTTGTCTCTCGAGTCGGGGTTGACCTCTTTCCGATCAAGGAGCAGCTTCACAATCCCCTCATGCCCACCCCCGGCAGCACTCCCGAGTGGCGTTTTACCATCATCGTCTCTCGAGTCGGGGTTGACCTCTTTCCGATCAAGGAGCAGCTTCACAATCCCCTCATGCCCACCCTCGGCAGCACTCCCGAGTGGCGTTTTACCATCATCGTCTCTCGAGTCGGGGTTGACCTCTTTCCGATCAAGGAGCAGCTTCACAATCCCCTCATGCCCACCCTCGGCAGCACTCCAGAGTGGCGTTCGGTCATACTTGTCTCTCGAGTCGGGGTTGACCTCTTTCCGATCAAGGAGCAGCTTCACAATCCCCTCATGCCCACCCTTGGCAGCACTCCAGAGTGGCGTTCGGTCATACATGTCTCTCGAGTCGGGGTTGACCTCTTTCCGATCAAGGAGCAGCTTCACAATCCCCTTATGCCCACCCTTGGCAGCACTCCCGAGTGGCGTTTTGTCATGCTTGTCTCTCGAGTCGGGGTTGACCTCTTTCCGATCAAGGAGCAGCTTCACAATCCCCTCATGCCCACCCCCGGCAGCACTCCCGAGTGGCGTTTGGTCATACATCTCTCTCGAGTCGGGGTTGACCTCTTTCCGATCAAGGAGCAGCTTCACAATCCCCTCATGCCCACCCTTGGCAGCACACCAGAGTGGCGTTTGGTCATACATCTCTCTCGAGTCGGGGTTGACCTCTTTCCGATCAAGGAGCAGCTTCACAATCCCCTCATGCCCACCCTCGGCAGCACTCCAGAGTGGCGTTTGGTCATGCTTGTCTCTCGAGTCGGGGTTGACCTCTTTCCGATCAAGGAGCAGCTTCACAATCCCCTCATGCCCACCCTCGGCAGCACGACAGAGTGGCGTTTGGTCATACTCGTCTCTCGAGTCGGGGTTGACCTCTTTCCGATCAAGGAGCAGCTTCACAATCCCCTCATGCCCACCCCCGGCAGCACGACAGAGTGGCGTTCGGTTATACTTGTCTCTCGAGTCGGGGTTGACCTCTTTCCGATCAAGGAGCAGCTTCACAATCCCCTCATGCCCACCCTTGGCAGCACGACAGAGTGGCGCTCGGTCATACATGTCTCTCGAGTCGGGGTTGACCTCTTTCCGGTCAAGGAGCAGCTTCACAATCCCCTCATGCCCACCCTTGGCAGCCCACGCTAATGGAGTAAGGCCCCGGCTATCAGCTATATCTGCAACACAGCCTTCTTCCTCTTCCAACAAAGAAATCGCAATCTCATCAAACCCAAGGTAGGCTGCACAGTGAAGACCAGTGAATCCCTCGCTATACCCCCCCGGCCCCCTCCACTGACCGGGGCCCCTGATTAAAAGAAGCTTGGCTGATATATGTTTGCCGAATTTACCAAGTAGCTGAAGTGCGAGTGATCTCACTGCTTCTGTAAGCCCATTCCTCGCATAGATTCCCCAGTAACTAGAGGCATATTGCAGGAGACGTGTCTCTACCGGGGCCCAGTCAAGACTGTGCGACAGCTCATTAACGGAATCAAAGTTAAGATATGTTAAGCAAACCTCCGCCATCGCCGACCGGGGGTTCTCGAAATGTTTGGAATGGGTGTTGAAATATTCTTGAAGGGTAAAGTGCACCAAGCGGACAGCCGAGCTCTCATCCACCGTGACAAGTCCTAAACAGGAGGCTAACAAGGTTTTTTCCGAAGGGATATTATCGTAGTTCATATCCCGAGACCCAACTTTGACCCCTAGCGCCTCGCATAGCTCCCCAATGTTCATTGGACGCTCCGAGTGAGAAATCCACATCAATGCAGCCATGCCGAGTGCTGATTTCCCTTTACCCTGACCCTTTATTCTGCCCAATGTAGCATCATAGGCGCTGTCCAAACCGAGCCCACTGGTCACTTCATCTAGTCTTTCTCGCCTCTGGTGGATTGTCGCCTCCCCTAATATCGCAGCTATGCTCAAGGAAACAAGTAGAAATCTAGGCACCATAGTTAGTGATCTCTCTGAGCTTTTAGTGCAGGGATAGCTATCACATACGTGTCGGGGATCTTTTCAGGAATGCGTTTCAGAATATCGGCCTTGAGTGCTGGGCTCATCGCTTCAGGGTCCAAGTCGCGCCCCAATTCCATCTCTAGATATTCCTTTGTATCTTCACTACTTGGGCTGATCGGGATAACTTGCGCACCTGCCGGAAGATATCTCTCCACCGCGCTTCGGATATGGGGCCTCCCAGTAATAAACAACCGGATGTCCGGCGACGCTTGAGAAACGGTATGCAATGAGGTCAGAAGTTGGGATAGATGCTTATCCGGACATTCATCAAGAGCATCAATACAGATGAAAGCCCGCTTCACTGGAGCAAGGGCAGCCTGCAAGAGCTTAACGGTCTCTGCAACTTGGAGCCCTCGGCCCCCAACCTCGCGCTCTGCTCTCTCGAATGCTTTCTCGATCTCGGGGGGGGCAATTTTTAATGCATTCACAAGTTGCTTGGTGAGGGCGCCTATCATGTTCGCAGCTGTTTGCTTCTCCTGGTCTTGGAAGTCGCAATAGAGGCAAACGACCGCGACGTTCTCTCCCGCAAAATGATCAAGCAACCTATCAATTACTAGAGAGCTAGTGTTTTGCCTAGTTAGCTATAACTACCCCTCGGAGGTATTATTCTTCCTGTCATACCTAAGAAAAGTCTTTCCAACCCCGGGATTGCCGGAGCCGAACAGAGTGGCCTTATCGAATCCATCAATGCCGTCACGCCACTTGAGAAACTCATGGGCTTGCAAAAACCATTCCCCTAGGCCAGGCTCTCGTCGACCCCTCACATCGTTGTGACGTACGCGAGGTTGTAAGGGTGATAGCCAATTCAAGAGCTTGGCCCTTTCGTTCACGTATGTTATATTGGTAGTTGTGTTGTGACTATTTATCGGGTTAAAACTGTTTATATGGCCTGTGCCAGTAGAGTTCGGTCCCGGGTGTGTTGAAGGGTCCATATTACTTTGTGGGGTGAGTGTTTTTAAGGTTGCGAAAGCGATAGAATGTGTTGAAGCTGAAGCTTAGGGAAAGCGGGGTATCGGTAGTATCATAGTATTATTAAATTTACCCGTAGATAGGTGAGTGTCCAGCCTTGCGATCCTGCCTCCACCAGCCAATCATCCCAAAGGCAACCATCTTGGCGACAGGAGTCGCGGCTCAACCATCGGTCTATTCTGCACCAAAAGTTTCTAGTTTCAAAAGGACTGGTGGAAGTCAATAGAATTAACCCCCAAGAGAGAATTTTCATCGGCCCATCATCAGTGTCGCGGACCAGAGAGCTTGCGCAAGGAGACTCAGGTGGCAGGAAAACAGGTTATTTTCAGTTAAGCTAAAAGTCTTGGACACCCAGGTAGGTAGCGAGACATGAAAGAAGTGTAAGTTAGGGCTTTTCAGACCTGAAGAAATCCGATCACTTCAGAACCACAGGTCAGCAGCAACACACCTTCCTTTTCACAATTTATTAAAAGATTCCAGTGATGATAATATTGGGCATCCAATAGCAGATTATTATCTGTTCCATGGTACCCAGTATTGTTAGTACCAAGCTCATGTAGCTGGGAATCCTAATCTAGCAGGGAACCAATTTGAGGGCACTGCTACATTACCCTGTTCAATCTGCCATTATCTATCAAGCTATGATAATCATCCCTGCACCTAGTGCGCAAACTCATTCTTGCATCTAGGTTCGTTCCCTATTAACCGTCACCTAGGTCCCATACGCAAACCCCCTAATTCACTACCGGCAGTGTGCATTGCTCACAAACCTCACTTATCCCATCGCTAGAGTCTTCTATCCATCAAATAAAGCTAGCCAATTTACTTTCCTCCGTGCTATTCAACCCAACTGCAAGAGCTCGCGCACCATGCAATCATGAGTAACATGGGGGAGGGGTCAACGAACATGGGGGCTCAACGAACACTCGACTAAAAATGACTTAGTAAGCTGCGATTTTGTTTGGGCTGTTCGTTGAGCCCCCCTGTTCGTTGACCCCTCCCCCATGTTAGCCCGGCAGGTCCCGAGATGGGGGCATTCCTCAAGAACCCTCCTTGAAAATGATCGCTTTCCCCTCAAATAAAGCTGTTACGACACCTAAAAACTGAGAACGGCGCTAGGACGTCCAGGGTTTCCCCTTCTGGACTGAGGGGAGTAACTACAGTGAAAAGATCTTCTTTCAGCCTTTGGTTAGGACGGTCGAGAGGAAAGGATGCGGTGGACCTTACTAAAGTCGGGTGTCGAAAAACTCGGACCGTTGGCTCTTTTACACCAAAAACTGCCATTTTTGGAAAACCACAGCTTGACACTACTTGTGGAAGAAATTTCAAGAAGTTGCAAAGAGCATGAGAACTATTGCTTTCTAAATTTAACATGGAAATATCCAGCCTATGATATAAATTAGTAACTCGTGCGATGGTGTGGAAAGATCAGAAAATGACCTGAGATTTTGTATGAGACTTCCATATTATTATGAAAGATACATGATAACCATCTTTGTTGTGCTTGTATCACACTAGCATGCTCCGTGGACAAAATTAACCGCGCACCAAAGATCGAGGGCAACGCAACCCTCCTGATCACCGCACACCCCCAACACCACCTGAAGAAATTTCCTTAGATCTATTTCTACCACGTATTCTGCTCTGTATTTACATTTCTCGTTTTTAATTTTTTTTATAGTTTTCATGATTGTGGGGTTGGTGGGGAGAGTGCCGTTGTCACGGCCGAAGTTTTTCCTGTTGCTCAGCGAGCGGTGAATTTTGTCCAGGGACAACAGGTTCTCTCTGGTTTCTCAATTCCTTAAACTCTCTGGCCAATCTTCTTTCTTGAAAACTACTTTCTACCTGTTCCCCAGTTTGATTTGGCCTCCAGTGGAACCCCCAGATTCGTTGGGGGTGATTAAATGGTTAACTTTAATAAGGAGTGCTCGGCTATGGTGTAAAATGGCCCGTCGGCTCGAGTTTTTTGTCACCCGACCCTGCCAGAAGCAACTCCAAAGTCCTAGAGGAATTCTCAATTACTCCAGTTCTTACTGTAGATGTTCCCAGCCTTGCTAATTAAGCGTGGAAAAAGTGCTAGAACTCGTTGGTACTGTATAAAATCACCTTGGCCTCCCATATACCAGACCGGAACTTCCGTAATACAATATCACAACATACCTCAAATCTCCCCCCACATTTATAACCTGACGCCTCAAGAGGTAGGGAGATGGGGAATAGAGGAAGAGGGATTTCATATAAACGTGTGGGGGTAATGGCGATTCTCACTTCGTCTGGGGGGGGTTGGGGTGTACTGTACTGGGCGCTGTATCATGGAATGCCAGTAGAGTACCGCACAGGATGGAGGTGAGGGATAATGTGACGTGTTTGGGGTATATTATGAAGGTTTCTGCTGGTTTTGGTGATAGTGAGTTGGCTTGTGATCCCCCGTTCTCACATTACGGTTCTAGTATTCAAATGCTAGTGCCGGGGTTTTCGTATCGTTCCGGAGCGATTTTTTTTAGTAACCCGGGAGAACAAGGTATGATGTGTTGGACGGATGTGCTTGACTTTGTTGCGGGAGTGGGAAGGAGAGTTCAGGAGACATGTAGACAGAACGGATGGAATGGCTACAAGAGAATGTTCAACAATAGATTTCTCCCGCTGTCTTTTCTTGGTTACTACGGAAGTGTGCTGGGAAACAAGGGCATGCGGGAAGTACAGAGATGGATGCGGTGATCCGAGAAGGATCAGGATATGGTATTTGTTTTTTACTTATACACCTGTATCTACCGTTAGTTTGATTTTTTAGTTAGATGAAGAAGTGAGTGATGGAGGGCGAATGAACGAAGTATGGGCGGTAAAAACATACGTTCCATACCCTTCCTCAAAAAGGTCAAAATTTCCAAGTGAATTCTTTCAGTATATTTGCTCATTCCGTGCGACCCTTATTTCCTTCTTTGACATGATGGACCATCAATGATCCGTCTCTAGCGAGTGCTAAAAATATTTAACCATCCAAGAAAGCCCTTGAATGTCTGATTTTTGTGTGTAGATTTTGGTATGATAGAAATTCTACGAATGCGGATTATTTGGCCTCCGATTCCGTGCCGGCCCACTACTGCCCCCACTGCATCATAAGCTGGTTTGTGATTCTTGGAATTGTGTTAAAGTGCGGAGGGGGTGCGGTTGCAACTTGTGAGGTACAGTGGCACCTCGCTGACCCGGATGAAATTCCCTGAATTCTAATTTTATTTGCATCAAAACCTGACTCGCTGTCCCAGATATTTCGCTGTCCCAGACAGATTCCTTGATTATTATTTTTTTGATTTTGGCTATCCGGGGTAGCGAGGTCCGACTGTATTGATTAATCCGCTGTGCTAGTAGCACTCAGTGTTCGCGCCTCGATGGGAAAGGCCAAGGCAGGCTATTCCGGAAAATTGCCTAGGGCGATATAAGCCGAATTCAATCGGCCTACAAGGGCCTGTCAGACTTGATAGGTCTTGATAGGTGTTCCTACCATATAGTCCCGGTGATTAGCATTAAGAGCAGATCGCTTTAAGGGTATTCCACCCCCCCCTCTTTCAAGTTTCTCACCTTTTTTCCTCTTTACCTCCGGCTATTGCTTCTTAATTAATCACATAAGTAGTATGATAATACACAACCAACTCAATAAAGTCTTAAGAAGTCAGTCATCTCCAGGGCCACCAGCACAGTCCTATCCTACCACCATTCCCTCCTATTTTGCCTCTTCAGCAGGAATTACTTTAAATCCCCAAGCTAACAGAGCGAAACCGTTGTATTTTCAGTGCTATTTTGTAAACTATTTACAGTTAATCCTCCCTATATTGATACCCTATATGCAATCACCACCCTATTGCACATAGTTGGCCTACTACAACAGCAGCTCTTTTTCTACAATTAATTAATTCCCTATCTCTGGTATCTTTTAGGATTTTTTTGCTGGTAAAGCGAAATTGTTCCTTTATTTTTAATCCTATTGGGTATATAATTGGGAAACATTTACCGTGAGTATTTGCTGTTGCCATGGCGTGGCTGCTCTCTATAAGTGGGTTGACAGGGGCCATATAAGCCGACTTATCAGGCAGCCGAAAAAAAGCCCATATGGCCTATAGGAGGGCCACGCCAGGCTAGGCTCGGGATTAACAAGGCTTGCAGGCTCAGACCAGGCTAGGTCCCAGAGAATTTTGACAGGCCCGGTCCGGCTTCACAGGGGCCTGGAATACCTTGCTTATTGGGAACACCGGTAGCGCCCACCCCAGCCTTTGTTCTAGATTATCGAGCAGAACTTGTAATAGGAATCGGACCTGATATTGCATTTCTTCTGTACTATTCCTATCTGTGTGGAAGGATGCCTTGGGGGGACTGCGCTATTATTATTACTGTGCTTCCTCAAGCTTGTATGGTATTGCAAGATCTGGCTATAGTATCAACACATTCAGCCCTGTTTCCTTGCGCTTTACCTCAAATACCTCAGTTGGTGAGATATCTTGGGGTAGGTGAGAAGAGAAAAAGGACACAACTAAAATTATCCGGACATTGTAATTTTTCCAATTTCAATTTGATTCCGTGGCTCTCGTGGGCTGCCTTTCCCTCCCTGCACAGCACACCTGTTTGCCCGCGCGGTGCATAGTAGTCTCAGCTGACTAATGGAATATCGCTAGGCGAGTGCTTTGGCATGATTCACAGGATATGTTTGATGAAAACAAATGATAGTTGGTTGGGCATTGGATTATATGCGCCTAATAACAACGTTCAAAGACTGTGCGGGTCGCTCCTAGGCTTGATAATACCCACCCCTTGCCCGCTTTTGTAAAATTACCAGCATACGAAAAATATAGTGTTTCATGAAACAAGCACTTAACCCCTCAAGCTAGGTCCACACCACCAGGCACTACATCATTGAGTCAAACATCCTAAACCGTTGCTTCCTAGTGATCAAGATGGTATAATCCTGTGCTCATGTGTTCATGGGAGATGTTGCGGAGTGTTCTCTATGGAGATTACTAGCTACAGCTCACCTTAGGTATGATAGTGAAAGCTCTGCCAGTACATGTGTAGCCCTATGTCTCCACATATGCCCTATACACCCATTCATGTCCTAGAACGTTCGATTGTCCACATTCCAGTGTTTCTCAATACCATGTGCGCTTCCCTTTGCCTGCGCTCAGCCCCGCCCCCAATACAACGTTCTGCTACTGGGATTATTATATCATACCATCATCTAGCCCTATATTAAATTCCATACACGTATCCCATGCGCACGATACCGTATCTCGCAACAAGAGCAAATCAGAATGGAAGGTCAATAGGAAATGACTCTGAAGAATGCCACAATACTGTACACAGTGTTCCCAACGGGCCAGGCGGGCCAGGCTTCGGTAAAGCCGGGCCTGGCCTGTTGCAATTCTTGAAGATCTAGCCTAGCCCAAGCCTGCAGGCCTAGTAATGGCTGAGCCTAGACGGGCCTGGCCCGGCCTATAGGTCATATAGGCCTTGCACATGGTGCCTGATAGGCCGGCCTGGCCTATATGGCCTATGTAGCCTAGGCCGGCCTGGCCTATACAGCCTATAAAGCCTAGGCCGGCCTGGCCTATACAGCCTATACAGCCTAGGCCGGCCTGGCCTATACAGCCTATAAAGCCTAGGCCGGCCTGGCCTATATGGCCTATGTAGCCTAGGCCGGCCTGGCCTATACAGCCTATAAAGCCTAGGCCGGCCTGGCCTATACAGCCTATACAGCCTAGGCCGGCCTGGCCTATACAGCCTATAAAGCCTAGGCCGGCCTGGCCTATACAGCCTATACAGCCTAGGCCGGCCTGGCCTATATGGCCTATAACGCCGAGGATGGCCTGACCTACACTATATCTCAAATTGAACTATTAAAAATACAAGAACAATTTCGCTTTGTTGGTAAAAATACTAGAATATACTCTAAAGACTAGAGGACTTAATAAGAATGATTTCAGAAGAAGGGTTGGTTATGTCCTGGTTCAATTGTGTTGAGTGACTTTCAAAGTTAGAAAAGGTTGAGAGTTCTGGAGGCTGCCGGATTAATCTGCCGGGTTAGAAAAAAACATTAAAAATAGAAGAACAATTTCGCTTTATTAGCGAAAAATACTAGAATATACTAGAGATACTAGACTAATTAACTAGGATAAGCTCATTGGAAAGGCTGCTTATGTGGTATTTCAATTGTGCTGTCAAACTTCAGTAAAGTTGATACTTAATGACCTCACAAGGGCTGCCGGTTAACCTGCACAGTTACAACAAAACATTAAAAATACTAGAACAATTTCGCTTTGTTAGCGAAAAATACTAGAATATACTAGAGATACGAGACTAATTAGCTAGTATGAGCCCATTGGAAAGGCTGCTCATGTGGTATTTCAATTATGCTGTGAAACTTCAGTAAATTTGCCACATAATAACCTTATACTGTTGCCGGGTATTAATCTGCACAGTTACAATAAACATTAAAAATGCGAGAACAATTTCGCTTTGTTAGCAAAATGTACTAGAATATACTAGAGATACTAGACTAATTAGCAATTATAATCTCATTTGAAGGGCTGCTCATGCGGTGGTTCAAATATCTTATGAACTGTGACTAGAGTTGACACTAATCTAGGCTGCGGTGTGTGAAAGAAAACAAAGAAATAAGAATAAAAAGAACATAATCCACTACTAAGAAACCTCCCCCAAATCATTCAACATAGTTTCCACTGCCATGATCTCTTCATCAATAAGAAATCCCTCCTTCTCCCAAGCTTTTAAACATTCACATGCCTCAATGATATCATCTCCTAAACGATTCCGGCGATCTGATAGAAGTAATTTGGAACTAGAATAGAAATAAATCAGTTATAATATGTATGACCATGAATTACTACAAGGACTGACCTGCTAAATACGCGCTCCGGCTCCGAGGACATTGCCGGAATTGATAAGATATCAATTGCCATAGCCGCCAGGTCACGAGTCCGTGAGTCAGGAGATTGACGTTTATTAACCCAGTAATCAAGTGGCCCACTCCCATGGAACTGCTCCTCTAGTTCCTGAAATCGCTCAAATTCATCATGGCGTTCGGCTCCAAGTCTAGCACGTTTTCTTTGACGCCATAGAGGTTCCCGCGTATCAATTGGATCCTGTGATATAGACAATAGAGGGGAGGTGGCACGGCTAGATGCCTTATATTCTTCCTGCCAGATTGATATGGTTGTATCCTTTGCACGTTTGATCCAGTCTCGTCTTTCAGCCCATTGGAATTCAAAGAATTCAAATTTCATATCTGGATGGAGGGAGACAGCAGCATAGTGGACGGGAGCCAGTTTAGTAAGAGTATAGTATCTATATTAAAAAATCAGGTTAACTCTTATCTCAAAGATTTGAGCGATTGTCTATACTTGTTAAGCAATACCCATGCAGTATCAATACTGGTTCTCAAGTGAGGGCTGTGAGTATCCAAACTATACTGAATTCGAGCATTTTCAAGTGAGGAGAGCAGGTCATCCATTGCCAGAAATATATCATAGAGAGAACCATTAGAACATTTGCCTTGTAGCCTTAAACTCCAAGCCTTAAATGGTTCGAGTATTTCCATGATTGCTTGAAGTTCATCCCAGTCATCTAGTGTAAGCTCATCTAGCCTTGCTGACTCCAAGTTGTATTCAGATCGAATACCACGCTCATTTCTGATTGCTGCGGCTACAAATTCTTGTAGAGGTTCCTTTAGTAGAAATGCACGCTTCAAGCTATCATAGTCCCCACCCCACCGTGTAATAGAACCAACAATTGGTAAATTGGATTCACCACTGACACCCCCATGGGATTGAACCTTACTTTTAAAACTATCGCGGCGCTGAGGTGTTCGACAAATCCACACACAAATATTTCTCAACTTTCCCATTGAACCTTGCTTTCTCCACTCAAGCAGCTCCTGGATTTCCTGCTCTTCATCTTCCGGAGCATCAAAATTCCCCAGTCCTTCCAATACCTCTGTATTGACACCCCATAAAAATGCCTTAACCACCAGGTTAATTACATGCCCAAAACAACGTAACCGTCTTTCCCGTGGATTGAACTTGATGTTCCGTTGTGCCAAGTATGCTGCAATTTGAACCAGAGCTGTGTCATTATTAGATGCATTATGAAGAGTAAAATATCCAATCTTTGTCTCAAGTTCATAAAACTTTATTACCTCCCAAAAGTGTTCAGCTTGGTTAATGCCGGTATGAGCTCCATGAAATCGCCGGAGTCCTATTAGTGTTCCATGCAATTTACCATCTTCTCCTACCCAATGGCCAACAATCCCTAAAAAGGCTCTGTGGTTTGGAGAAGTCCATAGGTCAAAGGTAAAGTGTACCATTCTAGCTCCGGCAAGGCTTCGTTGAATTACCAATTGCGCATTAAGATAGTGTTCGAGGATCCAGGACCGGATAGTGGATCCACTCTTTGGTAATGTACTTGGAATTGCCTTATGTGATTGAGCCTATTAGATATTCTCACCGTGTATTGTGTTAGCAAAGTATTATTATTGGGTAATAAAAGCTGTGTTAAAATAAAGAGAAACAGACACAAGCACAGAGGTATGCCAGAAGTACTCTAAATGCTCCTATTTCTACCTGCCGAAAGCTGATATTGCTGATAATTATCCATCGTATAAGAAGTTGTTTGAACATTTTTTTATTGAATTGAATCGTGCGTGGTTGGGATATTCGTCCAAATGCCTCATCAATCCGGGAGCTAGCTTGTGAGATACGTCCATCTTGGTGTTCTTTTGTAATTCCATGGTCATCTGCTAAATGCTCAATCATGTTTCTAGTGGATGAATCACCGAATGTTTTGGCGGAATGTCGCGAGAGACCTATTATTGCCATGCAGTTTGTTTAGTACATAATGCTCGATAGAGTGCTTTGAATCTACAAGTATTAGAAAGGTGGATACATACAATGATTACATCTCCAGCGCCATTTGCCTCCTGCAAGATACTCTTCACCATGAATTGGAGCCCAGATCCAACTCTTGCGAGCCTTTTTCACAGGAAGAAAATGTTCCAGGGGTGAGACAACTTGTTGATTATCTTCTATGCTGTCCAGTGTGTGCGTTAAAAGACTTGAGGGCGTATCTGTCAGATCACTAATTGTGCTTATTCCAGACCCATGAACTGAGTGTGAATGTTGATTTAGTGAGTCCTGACTTGTATGAAGTAGCCATAGGGGAAATATGCCTGTACTCCTTGGAGCGGCAAGGACAAGGGCTGGTGGATTGGAACTTTGGGGAATTCCAGCAGAGGAAGCTGAATCAGAGGGAAAAATAGTCAGATAGGACTGGGCTGGTGAGCCTGAAGGTGAATTCTCAAGACTATCTTGAGTTGCTTGAATATCACTCATTGTGCGTGATTTGGAAAAAAATAACCGTGGATGATAGAGAAAGAAATAAAAGATTAGAAAATTAAAAAATGTGGGGAATCAAGTTGCCCTTAACACAATCTATTCTTAAATAAAATTACGTGGCCTATAGGCGCCTGTCAGGCCTGGTAGGCTTTCATAGGCCAGCCCAATTTAGCCTATATCAGCCTAGGCCATTTGCGGTAGTGGCCTGCCTTGGCCCGGCCTACAGCCTATAGGCCGGCCTATCAACGGCCTGGCCCGTTGGGAACACTGACTGTACAATACTTGTCAAAACCACATTGTGCAATTCGCACAAAGCACATCCTTAGGTTTTCGCTCAGGGACAGAAGATGAGCGGGTGAATAAAAGAGAAATAGTGACCTCATAAGAATCATGCATCATAGCCGTTATGAAGGTTCCTGCCACTATGTAACTCGATGAGCTATCCCCCATTTCTAACTCCGAGCACCGGAAGTAAAAATGGCCAGATAGCTCAAATGTAGCGATCGAGCACGAGTTATCTATCACACTCCCGCCCCTCACCCCCTCAATACGCGTATCATACCATCCTGGTTGAGATGACCGTTGATATCACTTGGAAAACATAAAAATGGCGGAACCACCTATAAGGTTCAATGATCTCACAACCATGCTATACCGTAAGATGCTCCACTATAGTACGAAGCAAAAATCGACGCCAAAAGCACATGAAACTGCCCAATATCTCGTTGGCAACGGAGGGGCTCGCGGAAGAAAACTAATGTAATATTATGATAATACTTCACTATACTGTGTTATACCCCACAGCGACTCAACAACTCGAAATCTTCCCAGCTAACCAACCAACAAACCAATTCTCGGGAGTATCATAGTATTCCGCTTTCGTGCCATGAGCGCGTGACGGAAGAAATTACTTTGCCATGCCGCTCTCCTGGTGAAAACTACACGAGTGACATCCTGTGATGAGGCCTCTGTGGTTGTGGGATCTCTTTACCAATCTTTTGACTTTTTTTTTTGCCTTGGCAAGTGGTGGCTAACAGTCTGAGCATACGGTACTGTACTCAAAGCGGAGATAAGGTAAGGGGGGAGGGGGGGATGGAACGGTTTAATTCCTACCAATAAAATCAATCCATCCCCGTTGTTCCCTCTCTTTGGATTCTTGTTCCGTCAAAACACTAATTTTTTGAAAAAAATAAAAATAAAAGAATAAAAAAATCACGAAATTCGGGGAAGCGCTAATGCTTCGCAGGAGTCTTAGACTCATAATTCGGATTAAAGGACGGTCAGAGATGGTGGTTCTTAAGAGATTTTACGGTGCTCTAGTAGTTGATGCAGAGAAATTGATTTTTAATCGTATTCCCCCCCATAGCGGTGGGGATATCCTATTAATATTCAATAATAAAAAACGCAGGGGCGGAAAAGGATAAGAAGGAGAGATGATTAGTTTCCCGCCGCCTTTCCGAGGACCACACTCATCCCCCTCCGCGCTCAGTGAAGCCTTGCCTTACCATCCACTCCAGCTCTGCATCCCTCAGTACTTCCCTCCGTTCTCTAAGCTACTTCTCTAGGGATGGCCCTTCGGCCTTCACCTTCTTTGACAGTTTCTGCCAAATAAAGAATGCCGGAAGCTATAAAGCCTTGTTAGAGCCTAGGTAATTAAGAAGCTTTTTCTGACCCACTCACTGCCCCCTCTTCTCTCCTATGACTGCCGCCAACAAGATCCTAATTTGCTATCCGAGGGTCCTGATGTCTCACTGTATTTTACCTATATCCTCTTCTATCCTCCTAATTTTTTCTAGCAAATTGTCAATACTAACAACCTACTAACACTGATTTGAATACCTACTCAAGTTGTTTCATGAATTTATCCTCTAACTGGAACATAACCAGCTCCCACGGGATGCTGGCCTGTAATATCAAGTTAGCCAATATTACCAAAATAGGTTCAGTAAAGCTATACTTTCTGGTAGGCGTATTGGGCTGCTGAAACGATGATTTCCGTCCGGGGAAGTAGTCTTTTCCGGGGAGAGATCCTAGACGAAGGAGGGCAACCGGGGGGAAAAGGGGAAATGATAGACGGGGAGGAAAACCAAAACCGATACCAAAAGTGGGCAATCGCCGCTCGCACAAAGGGTAGCGTTAAAGAAATCGTCGGTGATGAAAAAGGAATTGTGAGATGGAGTCGAAAATTATGGATAAAATACAGAAACAGCAGAGTCGTCTATGCACATGAAAAGTCTCTGTCTCCGTTGCCTCCTCCACCCCCTTATGAACTCACGATCCCAGCTAGGTCTTAGTAATCCATGCTCCGCTACGGCAACGAACCCACCGCTCCCATATATAATTAACTAGCTCTGTAACCCACCGGCTCACCAATGAAAGTGGAATGCAAGGAACAATTTAGTGGACGGCTTGGCCATTTTTCCAGCCCCATAGTACTAGTACTTGCCGGCTTTTCGCTGGACTACTCATGTGGGCCATTGAGTCTGCTAGTAGTGTGAGGCAGCGTCTAGTGGCCAGAGGTTGTATTTTGGAAGGAGGCGTGGTGAGTAGAACAGTGTTGTACAGAAGGCCTTCGGTAATTGAACATAAATTTCTACAGATATATAGTGTAACACAAAGTCTATCTTTATCGCCCCGGAGCACACGTGGATCCTTCATCTTCATACAAAATTCGAACGGCATAACAGCTAAATTCTTAGGTACAAAACCACTCACATCGATCCATTGGCATACCTAGCCATTTTTCAGATGTTTCGCTAATCATACAACCGCGTTGAAATAGGCTGAGATTATTGTTATGACAGGGGCGGATTTTCAACAAGAATCCTCGAGGTACTGCAGCCATATCCTAATTATAGTAGCTAGGATGGCGGCAACGGCGGCAGCGATAACAGTCAGGGGGAGAGGGTTTAATAGAGCTAAGAGAGGAGAGTCAAGTGGAGGGGCCTGCAAGCAGGTTTCCGAACCGATATCGGGGGTGTCAGGAGGAGAAACGGCTGACGAGAGTGCTGGGTGGGTATTTTGAGTGAGCAGGTCTGGGGTATCTCGGGGGGGCTTTGAGGATAGCTGCAAGACCGGAAGCCCCTCATAACTATTTTGTAAAAGGTGGGAAGGAGACACTGGGGCATCATTCGCCCCAGTACCGGACTCAGTATTTGCGTGACGCTGGAGCAGGTTCACAATCCCCTCATGCCCGTCCGAGGCAGCATACCAGAGTGGCGTTAGGCCATATTTGTCTCTCAAGTCGGGGTCGACCTCTTTCCGGCCAAGGAGCAGCTTCACAACCCCCTCATGCCCACCCTCGGCAGCATACCAGAGTGGCGTTTGGCCAGACTTGTCTCTCGAACCGGGGTTGACCTCTTTCCGGTCAAGGAGCAGCTTCACAATCCCCTCATGCCCACCCTCGGCAGCACAACAGAGTGGCGTTTGGCTATCCCTGTCTCCCGAGTCGGGGTTGACCCCTTTCCGGTCAAGGAGCAGCTTCACAATCCCCTCATGCCCACCCTCGGCAGCACGCCAGAGTGGCGTTTGGCCATACTTGCCTCTCAAGTCTGGGTTGACCCCTTTCCGGTCAAGGAGCAGCTTCACAATCCCCTCATGCCCACCCGAGGCAGCATACCAGAGTGGCGTTCGGCCACCATTGTCTCTCGAGTCGGGGTTGACCTCTTTCCGATCAAGGAGCAGCTTCACAATCCCCTCATGCCCACCCGAGGCAGCACGACAGAGTGGCGTTTGGCCAATCATGGTTCTCGAGCCGGGGTTGACCTCTTTCCGGTCAAGGAGCAGCTTCACAACCCCCTCATGCCCACCCTTGGCAGCATACCAGAGTGGCGTTTGGCCATACTTGCCTCTAAAGTCCGGGTTGGCCTCTTTCCGGTCAAGGAGCAGCTTCACAATCCCCTCATGCCCACCCGAGGCAGCACGACAGAGTGGCGTTTGGCCATCATCGGCTCTTGAGTCGGGGTTGACCTCTTTCCGATCAAGGAGCAGCTTCACAATCCCCTCATGCCCACCCGAGGCAGCATGACAGAGTGGCGTTTGGCCAATCATGGTTCTCGAGCCGGGGTTGACCTCTTTCCGGTTAAGGAGCAGCTCCACAATCCTCCCATGCCCACACGAGGCAGCCCACCCTAATGGAGTAACGCCCCGGCGATCAACCATATCTGCAACACACCCTTCTTCCTCTTCCAACCATGCAATTGCAATCTCATCAAGCCCAAGGTAGGCTGCACAGTGAAGACCAGTGAATCCCTCGCTATACCACCCCCTCTGCCGCCACCGATTGAGGCCCCCCTCTAAAAGAAGCTTCGCTGATATATGCTTGCCGAATTTACGAAGAAGCTGAAGTGCGAGTGATTTCACGCCTTCTGTAAGGCCATTTCTCGCATACATTCCCCAGTAACTAGAGGCATATTGCAGGAGACGTGTTTCTTCTGGGGCGTCGTAAAGGTTGTGCGACAGCTCATTAACGGAATCAAAGTTAAGATAGGTCAAGCAAACCTCCGCCATCGTCGACTGAGGGTTCTCGAAATGTTCGGAATGGTTGTTGAAATATTCTTGAAGGGTAAAGTGCACCAAGCGGACAGTTGAGCTCTCATCCACCGTGACAAGTCCTAAGCAGGAAGCTAACAACGTTTTTTCAGAAGGGATATTATCGTAGTTGATTTCCCGAGACCCAACTTCGACCCCTAGCGCTTCACGTAGCTCCCCAACGTGCATTGGATGCTCCGAGTGAAAAATCCACATCAATGCAGCCACGCCAAGTGCTGATTTGCCTTTACCCTGACCCTTTATTCTGCTCAACGTAGCATCATAGGCGCCATCCAAACCGAGTCCACTCGTCATTTTACCTAGTCTTTCCCGCCTCTTGTGGATTGTTGCCTCCCCTAATATCGCAGCTATGCTCAAGGAAACGAGTAGAAATCTAGGCACCATAGTTAGTGATCTCTCTGGGCTTTTGGTGTATGGGTGGATATCACATACGTGTCGGGGATCTTTTCAGGAATGCGTTTCAGAATATCGGCCCTGAGTGCTGGGCTCATCGCTTCAGGATCCAAGTCGCGCCCCAATTCCATCTCTAGATATTCCTTTATATCTTCACTACTTGGGCTGATCGGGATAACTTGCGCACCTGCCGGAAGATATCTCTCCACCGCACTTCGGATATGGGGCCTCCCGGTAATAAACAACCGGATATCCGGCGACGCTTGAGAAACGGTATGCAGTGAGGTCAGAAGTTGGGATAGATGCTTATCCGGACATTCATCAAGGGCATCAATACAGATGAAAGTCCGCTTTACTGGAGCAATGCCAGCCTGCAAGAGCTTAACGGTCTCTGCAACTTGGAGCCCTCGGCCTCCAACCTCGCGCTCTGCTCTCTCGAATGCTTTCTCGATCTCAGGAGGAACAATTTTTAGCGTATTCACAAGCTGCTTGGTGAGGGCGCCTATCATGTTCGCAGCTGTTTGCTTCTCTTGGTCTTGGAAATCGCAATAGAGGCAAACGACAGCGACGTTCTCTCCCGCAAAATGATCAAGCAACCTATCAATTACCAGAGAGCTAGTGTTTTACCTAGTTAGCTATAACTACCCCTTGGGAGGAATTATTCTTCCTACCTGAGAAAAGTCTTTCCAACTCCAGGATTGCCGGAACAAAACAGAGTAGCCTTGTCGGATTCACGCATGCCGTCACGCCATCTAAGAAACTCATCGGCTTGCAAAAACCATTCCCCTAAGCCAGGCTCTCTTCGACACCTCATATCGTTGTGGCGTACGCGAGGTTGTAAGGGCGATAGCCAATTCAAGAGCTTGGCCCTTTCGTCCACGTATGTTATGTTAGTAGTGGTGATGTTGTGACTATTTGTTTGGTTAAAACTATTTATATTGCCTGTGCTGGTAGTGTTCGGTCCCGGGTGTGTTGAAGGGCCCATATTGCTTCGTGGTGTGATCGTTTTTAAGGTTGCGAAAGCGATAGAATGTGTCGAAGTCGATGATCAGAGAAAGCGGGGTCGTAGTAAATACATGTGCAGATAGCTGACGGCTGAGTATCCAGCCTTGCCATCCTGCTGTCGCTAACCAATCATTCTTAAGACAACCATCTTGGCGACAGGAGTTGCGCCACCCAACCATCAGTCCATTCTGCATCAAAGTTTCTAGTATTAGGAAGGCTGGTGACTGTCAATGGAATTAGCCCTCCGAGAGAGAGTTTTCATCAGCCCATCACCAGTGCCGCGGACTGTTCTCTCTTCGTAGGAACCACCTTAATTACAAGTACGGAGAACGATGGATAGTGTTATAAATTTTGGACAAGCTAGTGGCCTATTGGTCGCCTAACACAAAGGAGAGTCTCATCCATGAAATTTGACGGCAATGTCTGCGCTACTGGTAGTGCATGCTCGCAAACCCCGCCAATCCCATCCATCAGATAAAGCTAACTAACTTGCTTTCCTCCGTGCTCCGATATCTGCAACCTGGCTACAAGAGCTCGCGCATCGTGTGATCATGAGTAGCCCTGCAAGTCTCGAGATGGGGGCATGTGTCAATATCCCTGACCTTGCAAATGATCGCTCTCCTCTCAAGCAAAGCCGTTATGACCTAAAAACTGTGAACCACGCTAGGGCGTCCAGGGTTTCCCCCTCTACATTGATGGGAATAACTATGATATCATACAATGAAAAGATCCTCTTTCGGCCTTTTAGATGCGACAAGCGAGGGGAAAAAATACAACAGACCTTGCTAAGAGAGGCAACTCTAATTTCCTAGAGGTATTCTCAAGTATCGTACCCCAGTTGTCACAGTAGATGTTCCCGGTCCTGCCGATTAAGCGTGGAACAAGCGCCAGAACTATGTTCGTACAGTTTGCATATTTTAGCTAGTCTGCGGACGAGGTGCAGAGCATGGATAGTAGTTCATCATAGCTTTGCTTGGGAAGGGAAGTACGCTGGGCCTGTGTTGAATAGTCGGTGGGGGTGTGTCACGTTTACTGGAGGGGTGGTTGTTGCTTGGTCTTGGCTGGCAGGGGGAGGGCAAAGGCTCCATGAGAGGATGATCTTTCTTTTCTTTAACGACGGCGACGACAACAGCATTGGGTTTTTTCTAGACATCAGGCAAAGGAAAAAACTTTGGCAGAGTGCGCAACAGGAAGGAGGCTTAAGAGGAGGATCACCTGTGCCTAAATAGTCGGACAAACCGGACAGGCTGGGCTTTCTTTTCGGTTAGATTTTTTTTCTTCTTTCTGTGGGTTCTTCTTAGGTTAGAGGTTTGCCGATTAGCTTAGGAGAGTTGAATTGATCGTGACTTGTGTGGGGTTTTTTTCTAGGTGGGATTTCTCAACAGCGACGGCCTTTAGCTCGTACCTCTTGTGCTTCCGAAAGTAGACAAACTAGCCGGTATTTCTTCGTTTCAGTACTATCGTACATAAAATCACCCCAGCCTCCTATATCCCGGACCCATGCTTCCGTAATATAATGTCACAACGTACCTCAAACCTCTCTCCAAATTTATCGCCTAACCACTCAAGAGGCAGGGAGATGGGGAACAGAAGAAGAGGGATTTCATATAAATGTGCAGGGTAATGGCGATTCTCGCTTCCTCTGGGGGAATTTGGAGTGTGCCTGGGGCTCTGTTATGGCATTATGGTGGCGCACTGCGCAGGTTGAATGTGGGGGGTAATGTTGTGATTTGATTGGAATACATGATGGAGGTTTTCTGCCAGTTTTGATGGTATAGCGGGTTGGCTTGCGATCCCCTGTTATCATATTACTGTTCCGGTATCCACAGGCCAGTACTTGTACCAGGTTTTCCATATCGCTCCCGAGTGATTGGTAACTCAGGGGAACAAGATATTATCAATGATCGGTTTCTAGCGAGCGCAGCTGTAGCTTGTGAGGTATTGGTTGAACCGCCGTGCTAGTAGCACCCAGCGTTCCCGACGGGCCGGGCCAGGGCGGGCCATTCCGGAAAATAGCCTAGGCCGATATAGGCCGCATTGGATTGGCGCGTATGATAGGCCCGGTGATTAGCATGGAGAACAGATCGCTTTAAGTGTACCTCAACCCCCCTCTTTCAAGTTTTTCGCCTTTGTGATCTTTTTTCTCTTTGCCTTCGGCTATTGCTTCTTAATTAATCACACTACGAGTGACAATCAACTTTACAAAATAACATTAAAAATAGAACAGTTTCGGTTTGTTAGCTTGGGGATTTAATGAAATTCCTGCTGACGAGGCAAAATAGGAGGGAATGATGATAGGATAGGACTGGGCTGGGGGCCCTGGAGGTACTGTGACTTTTTAAGACTTTATTGATTATTTACGTTTTAATCCTCCCCGGATTGATATCATACCTTTTATGCAGTCACCACCTTATTGCGCACAGTTGACCCCCACCACAACAACAGCTCTTTTTCTATAGTTGATCAATTCCCTACTCGAGTATCTCTAGCATCCTTTAGGATTTTTTTGCTAATAAGGCGAAATTGTTCCTTTTGTTTAAATCTTATTGGGTATATAATTGGGAAACATTTACCGTGAATTTTTGCTGCTGACACGGGGTGGCTGCTCGCTATGAGCAAGTTAGAGGGGGCCATATAGGGCAGGCCGGCCAGTCAGGCGGCCGGAAAAAAAAAGCTTATATGACCTATAGGCGGGCCCTGCCAGGCCAGATCCCAAGAATCTTGACAGGCCGGACCCGGCTTCACCGAAGCCTGGCCTACCTCGCCAGTTGGGAACACTGGGAGCACCCGCCCCCGAGCTTCGTTATAGATCATCGAGCAGAACTTGTGGCAAGGATCAGACCTGATATTGCACTTCGCCCGTACTGTGTCCATCGGCGCCGAAGGGGGCCCCGGGGGGCTGCCCTATTATTGCTTTGCCTCCCCAATCATGTGATGGTATTATAAGATCCGGATATTGTATCAACACATTCAGCCCTGTTTCATTGAGTGTTTCCTCAAAAGCCCTCAGTGAGCAAGATATCCCGGGTTAGACGAGAAGAGAAAAAGAACACAACTATCCGGACCTTGTAATTTCTCCGATTTCGATTTGAAGTAGTGGCTCTTGTGGGCTGCCTTTTCCTGTACAGCACCCGTTTGCCCACGCGATGCAGGGTAACCTACTCTCAGCTGATTAATGAAATATCGCCGGTCGAGTGCTTTGGCATGATTCAAAGGATATGGTTGATGGAAACAGATGATCGTGGGTTGGATATTGGATGATATGCGCCTAATAAAAACGGTCAGGTACTGTGGGGGCCGCTCCTAGCCTAATACCTACTCCCATTCCCGTTTTCATATACTTACTAGCTTACGAGGAATACCTTATTTTATGAAAAAGCACTTAACCCCTCACGATAGGTCCCACGCCACCAGGAACTGCATCATACAGTCAAACGTCCCCAACCATTACCTTCTAGGCATATATTAGATTCCACACACATATCCCATGTGCACGATACGATATCTCACAACAGGAGCCAATCAGAAGGGAAGGCCAATAGGAAAAAACTCCAAAGAATGCCACCACAGTTCCCAACGGGGCAGTCCATCCGTCTTGAGCCAGGACGACGACGGAAGACTTTTTGTCGCCCCGTCTCGTCCTCCAGCAAAACCTGCCCGACGATTCAGAGTGGAGCACGTCGGGCCCCGCAGTCCCCCACCATGATATCACCCCTGTAATGTCTCCGGTCGCCTTCCCCCAGTTCATTAAGCTGTCGCAAATCGCCGCATTAGGAGGATCGTGCAGCTTGTATCCGGTGCTGTCTTCTATTTTGAACAATTGTTATCTTTACATCTTTTTATTATCCGTATCCGATATCTCACTAACTCATTCCCCCTCTTGATAATTCAATTGGGGTCATAAATACCATATGGCTGATTGGACTCGGCAATCATGGAAAACACCAGCCCAGTTGAGATTAGAATCCTGCTGTTGTTATCCTCCACTCGAACAGAGTCAACAAACTAGCACCCACTGTTTCCTGTGTTTCATTACCTTCACCGGTGTTTGCTGACGGTCCGTGGTCGTCACCCGCCGTTCCCTGCCGTCCCCTGCCGTCTTCTGCCATCCCGGGCATTTCCTCAGACCCTGCAGTTGCCTGCAGTCACCAGTCGTCACTCACTGTCCCCCGCCGTGGACTATGATTCCTGCAATACAACACCCGTCTTCATGTACGCCCACACACATTGTTCTCTCATGTTCCCGGGCCCGTCGTCCTTGGTAAAAACCGCCGTCTTTAGATTTTGCAGATGAGGACGGGACATCTTTTGCGGTCGAGTCCGGTCTAGGGCTCCTGGCCCCGTCCCTGGACCGTTTGGAATACTGTTCCACTATACTGTACAATACCTGTCAAAATCACATTGTGCAATTAGCACAAAGCACGATCCCCAGGTTTTCACACATGGGCAGGAGATGTGCGAGTGAATAAAACAGAAATAGTGACCTCATAATCACCACGGACCATAGCGGGTATGACGGTTCCTGCCACTATATAACTCAATGAGCTATCGCACATTTCCTAACTCCGAGCACCGGAACTAAAAATAGCCAGATGGCTCAAATGTAGAGATCGAGCACGAGTTATCTATCATACTCCTGCCCCTCACCCCCTCAATACGTGTATCATACCATCCCGTTTGAGATGGTCGTTGATGTCACGTGGAAAACATAAATATGCAAGAACCACCTATAAGGCTCAATGATTTCACAACCATGATATACCGTACGATACTCCACTATAATACAAGCAGAACAAATCAATGCCAAAAGCACATGAAACTGCCCAAAATCTCGTTGGCAGCGGGGGGGCTCGCCGAGGAAAACCAGTGAAATATGATAATACTTAAGCACTACATTGAGCCATACCCCCCAGCGATTCAACAACTCGAAATCCTCCCCGCCAACCAACCAGCAAACTAATTCTCGGGAGTATCATAGTATTCCGCCTTCGTGCCATGAACGCGTGATGGAAGAAATTGCCTTGTCATGCGGCTCTCCTGCTGGAAACTACACGAGTGACGTCCTGTGATGAGGCCTCTGGTCGTAGAATCTCCATACGAATTTTTTGACTTTTTTTTTGACTTGGCAAGTATCATAGCGGCCAACAGTCTGAGAATACTGTACCCGAAGTGGAGATGAGGCAATGGGGGAGGGGGGATGGAAGGGTTTAATTCCTACTAATAAAATCAATCCATCCCCACAATTCCCTTTCCTTGGATTCTTGTTCCCGTCAAAACTCTAATTTTTTGAAAATAAAATAAAATAAAATAAAATCAGGAAATTTGGGAAGCGCTAATGCTTCTCAGGAGTCCCTAGACTCAGAATTGGGAGATTGCAGGACGGCCAGAGATGGTGGTTCTTAAGAGATTTTAAGGTGCTCTAGCAGTTAATGCAAAGAAATTTATTTTTAATCGCATTCCCCTCACGATGCCAGTGGGGATATCCTATTAATCTTCAATAATAAAAAATCCAGGGGCGGAAAAGGATAAAGAGAAGGGATAATTAGTTCCCCGCCCTCTTCCCGAGGCCTACAACCCTCATTCCCCTACCCGCCAACAAGCTCCTCACTTGTCATCCGAGGGTCCTGATATCTCATGATATCTTACCTATATCCCGTTGTATCCTTCTGATACTCTAGCAAATTGTCAATATTAGTGACCTACTAGCACTGATTTGATTACTTACTCAAGTCGTTTCATGGAATTTATCCTCTAGCCGGAACATATCCAGCTCCCACGGGGTGCGGGTCTGTAATACCAGGTTAGCCAATATTACCAAAATAGGTTCAGTAAAGCTATATTTTCTGATAAGTGTCTGAGGTATCATACCAATACCTGCCGGCTTATCACTTGACTATTCATGTGAGTCATTAAGTCTGTCGGTAGTGTGAGACAGCGTCTAGTAGCTAGGGATTGTATTCACGGAGGGAGGCGTGGTGAGTAGAGCAGTGCTGCAAAGAAGGCCTTCGGTAATCGAACATAAATTTCTAATAGTATTATAGATATATAATGTGACACAGGCCCTGCCCTCGCCCCGGAGTACACATGAATCCTTCATCATAATAATATTATACAAAATTCGAACAGCATAACACCTGAATTCTTAGGGTATGAAACCACTCACATCGATCCATTGACATATGTACCTAGCTATTTTCAGATGTTTGGCTAATCATACCACCTCATTAAAATAGGCTAGGATGGTTGGTTGGTATGACGGGGGCGGGTTTTCAACAAGAATCTTCGCGGTACTGGAGCCATAGCCTAATTATAATCGCTAGGATGGCGGCAACGGCGGCTGTTGCGACAGCAGCGATAACAGTAAGGGGGAGAGGGTTTAATAGGGCTAAGAGAGGAGAGTCAAGTGGAGGGGCTTGTGAGGAGGTTTCCGAACCGATATCGGGTGTGTCAGGAGGAGAAACGGCTGACAAGAGTGCTGGGGGGGCATTTTGAGTGAGCAGGTCTGGAGTATCTTGGGGTGGCTGTGGGGACAGCTGCGAGACCGGGAGCCCCTCATAGCTATTCTGTAAAAGGTGGGAAAGAGACATTGAGGCATCATTCGCCCCGGTACCGGACTCAGTATTTGCATGACGGTGGAGCAACTTCACAATCCCTTCATGTCCACGCTCGGCAGCATGACAGAGTGGCGTTTGACCATGCTTGTCTCTCGATTCGGGGTTGACCTCTTTCCGGTCAAGGAGCAGCTTCACAGTCCCCTCATGCCCACCCGAGGCAGCACGCCAGAGTGGCGTTCGGCCATTATCGTCTCTCGAATCAGGGTTGATCTCTTTCCGGTCAAGGAGCAGCTTCACAGTCCCCTCATGCCCACCGGAGGCAGCACACCAGAGTGGAGTTTGGCCATCATCGTCTCTGGAGTCGGGGTTGACCTCTTTCCGGTCAAGGAGCAGCTTCACAATCCCCTCATGCCCACCCGAGGCAGCACACCAGAGTGGCGTTTGACCATACTTGTCTCTCGATTCGGGGTTGACCTCTTTCCGGTCAAGGAGCAGCTTCACAATCCCCTCATGCCCACCCCCGGCAGCACGCAAGAGTGGCGTTCGGCCATTATCGTCTCTCGGGTCGGGGTTGACCTCTTTCCGGTCAAGGAGCAGCTTCACAATCCCCTCGTGCCCACCCTGGGCAGCACGACAGAGTGGCGTTTGGCCATTATCGTCTCTGGAGTCGGGGTTGACCTCTTTTCGGTCAAGGAGCAGCTTCACAATCCCCTCATGCCCGCCCGAGGCAGCAAACCAGAGTGGCGTTTGGCTAAAATAGCCCGATTCGGGGTCGACCTCTTCACGGTCAAGGAGCAACTTCACAATCCCTTCATGCCCACCCTCGGCAGCACGACAGAGTGGCGTTTGGTCAAAATCGTCTCTCGAGTCGGGGTTGACCTCTTCCCGGTCAAGGAGCAGCTTAACAATCCCTTCATGCCCACCCTCGGCAGCACTCCAGAGTGGCGTTTGGCCAAAATAGCCTCCTGATTCGAGGTCGACCTCTTTCCGGTCAAGGAGCAGCCTCACAATCCCCTCATGCCCATTCAAGGCAGCACGACAAAGTGGCGTTCGGCCATACTCGTCTCTCGATTCGAGGTTGACCTCTTTCCGGTCAAGGAACAGCTTCACAATCCCCTCATGTCCAGCCAGGGCAGCGCACAAGAGTGGCGTTTGGCCATACTTGTCTCTCGAGTCGGGGTTGACCTCTATCCGGTCAAGGAGCAGCTTCACAATCCCCTCGTACCCACCATCGGCAGCATATAAGAGTGGCGTTAAGTCATGCTTGTCTTTCGAGTCAGGGTTGGCCTCTTTCTGATCAAGGAGGAGCTTCACAATCCCCTCGTGCCCACCCGAGGCAGCATATAAGAGTGGCGTTTGGCCATACTTGTCTCTCGAGTCGGGGTTGACCTCTTTCCGATCAAGGAGGAGCTTCAAAATCCCCTCATGCCCACCCAAGGCGGCACACCAGAGTGGCGTTTGGCCATCGCTGTCTCTCGAATCGGGGTTAACCTCTCTCCGGTCAAGGAGCAGCTTCACAATGTCCTCATGCCCACCCTTGGCAGCACACCAGAGTGGAGTTTGGTAATACATGTCTTTAGAGTCGGGGTTAACCTCTTTCCGGTCAAGGAGCAGCTTCACAATCCCTTCATGCCCACCCTCGGCAGCACTCCAGAGTGGCGTTTGGCCAAAATAGCCTCTCGATTCGGGGTCGACCTCTTTCCGGTCAAGGAGCAGCCTCACAATCCCCTCATGCCCACTCAAGGCAGCACGACAAAGTGGCGTTCGGCCATACTCGTCTCTCGATTCGGGGTCGACCTCTTTCCGGTCAAGGAGCAGCTTCACAATCCTCTCACGCCCACCCTTGGCAGCACACCAGAGTGGCGTTCGGTCATTATTGTCTCTCGAGTCGGGGTTGACCTCCTTCCGGTGAAGGAGCAGCTTGACAAGCCCCTCGTTCCCACACGAGGCAGCACACCAGAGTGGCGTTTGGCCATCATCGGCTCTCGAGTCGGGGTTGACCTCTTTCTGGCCAAGGAGCAGCTTCACAATCCCCTCCTGCCCACGCTTGGCAGCCCAGAAGAGTGGCGTTTCACCAAGATCGTTTCTAGAGTCGGGGTTGACCTCTTTCCGGTCAAGGAGCAGCTTCACAATCCTCTCACGCCCACCCTTGGCAGCACACCAGAGTGGCGTTCGGTCATTATTGTCTCTCGAGTCGGGGTTGACCTCCTTCCGGTGAAGGAGCAGCTTGACAAGCCCCTCGTTCCCACACGAGGCAGCACACCAGAGTGGCGTTTGGCCATTATCGTCTCTCGAGTCGGGGTTGACCTCTTTTCGGCCAAGGAGCAGCTTCACAATCCCCTCATGCCAACGCTCAGCAGCACGCCAGAGTGGCGTTTGGCCATGATAGTCTTTCGAGTCGGGGTTGACCTCTTTCCGGTCAAGGAGCAGCTTCACAATCCCCTCATACCCACCCAAGGCAGCATGACAGAGTGGCGTTTGACCATACTTGTCTCTCGATTCGGGGTTGACCTCTTTCCGGTCAAGGAGCAGCTTCACAGTTCCCTCATGCCCACGCTCGGCAGCACGCCAGAGTGGCGTTCGGCCATTATCGTCTCTCGAGTCGGGGTTGACATCCTTCCGGTCAAGGAGCAGCTTCACAACCCCCTCATGCCCACCTTTGGCAGCACACCAGAGTGGAGTTTGGTCATAATCGTCTCTCGAGTCGGGGATGACCTCTTTCCGGTCAAGGAGCAGTTTCACAACCCCCTCATGCCCACCCGAGGCCGCCCACCAGAGTTGCGTTTGGCCATCATCGTCTCTCGATTCGGGGTTGACCTCTTTCCGGTTAAGGAGCAGCTTCACAATCTCCTCATGTCCACCCTCCGCAGCCCACGCTAATGGAGTAAGGCCCCGACCATCAGCCATATCTGCAACACATCCTTCTTCCTCTTCCAACAAAGCAATCACAATCTCATCAAACCCTAGGTAGGCTGCACAGTGAAGACCAGTGAACCCCTCGCTATACCTCCACCTCCCCAAAAACTGACCAAGGCCCGCCATTAAAAGAAGCTTGGCTGATATATGTTTGCCAAATTTACCAAGTAGCCGAAGCGACAGTAATTTAGTAGATTCTGTAAGCCCATTTCTCGCATACATTCCCCAGTAACTAGAGGCATATTGCAGGAGACGTGTCTCTGTCGGGGCGCTGTCAAGACTGTGCGACAGCTCATTAACGGAATCAAAGTTAAGATACGTCAAGCAAACCTCCGCCATGGTCGATTGGGGGTTCTCGAAATGTTCGGAATGGCTGTTGAAATATTCTTGAAGGGTAAAGTGCACCAGCCGAACAGTTGAGCTCTCATCTACCGTGACAAGTCCTAAGCAGGAGGCTAACAACGTTTTTTCCGAAGGGATATTGTCATAGTTGATATCCCTAGACCCAACTTCGACCCCTAGCGCCTCGCATAGCTCCCCAATGTGCATTAGACGCTCCGAGCGAGAAATCCACATTAATGCAGCCATGCCGAGTGCTGATTTCCCTTTACCCTGACCCTTTATTCTGCTTAATGTAGCATCATAGGCGCTGTCCAAACCAAGTCCACTCGTCATTTCATCTAGTTTCTCTCGCCTCTTGTGGATTGTAGCCTCCCCTAATATCGCAGCTATGCTCAAGGAAACGAGTAGAAATCTAGGCACCATAGTTAGTAATCTCTCTGAGCTTTTGGTGTAGAGATAGGTATCCCATACGTGTCGGGAATCCTTTCTGGAATGCGTTTCAGAATATCGGCCCTGAGTGCTGGGCTCATCGCTTCGGAATCCAAGTCGCGCCCCAATTCAATCTCCAGATATTCCTTTATATCTTCACTACTTGGGCTAATCGTGAGAACTTGCCCACCCGCCGGAAGATATCTCTCCACCGCACTTCTGATATGGGGCCTTCCCGTAATAAACAACCGGATGTCTGGAGACGCTTGAGAAACGGTATGCAATGAGGTCAGAAGTTGGGATAGATGCTTATCCGAACATTCATCAAGAGCATCAATACAGATGAAAGTCCGATTCACTGGAGCAATGGCAGCCTGCAAGAGCTTAATGGCTTCTGAAACTTGGAGCCCTCGGCCCCCAACCTCGCGCTCTGCTCTCTCGAATGCTTCCTCAATCTCAGTAGGAACCATTCCTAACGCATTCACAAGCTGCTTGGTGAGGGCGCCTATCATGTTCGCAGCTGTTTGATTCTCTTGGTCCTGGAAATCGCAATAGAGGCAAACGACCGCGACGTTCTCTCCCGCAAAATGATCAAGCAACCTATCAATTACCAGAGAGCTAGTGTTTTGCCCAGTTAGCCATAACTACCCCTCAGCAGGAATTATTCTTCCTACCTGAGAAAAGTCTTTCCAACCCCAGGATTTCCGGAACCAAACAGATTGGCCTTATCGAATTCACCTATACCGTCACGCCATCTAAGAAACTCCTCGGCTTTCAAAAACCATTCCCCTAAGCCAGGCTCTCTTCGACCCCTCACATCGTTGTGGCGTACGCGAGGCTGTAAGGGCGATAACCAATTCAAGAGCTTAGCCCTTTCGTTCACATATGTTATGTTGGTAGTGGTGGTGTTGTGACTATTTGTTTGGTTAAAACTGTTTATATTGCCTGTGCTGGCAGTGTTCGGTCCTGGATGTGTTGAAGGGTCCATGTTGCTTCGTGGTGTGATTGTTTTTAAGGTTGCGAAAGCGATAGAATGTGTCGAAGTCGATGATCAGAGAAAAAGGGGTCGTAGTAAATACATGTGCAGATAGCTGACGGCTGAGTATCCAGCCTTGCCATCCTGCTGTCGCTAACCAATCATTCTTAAGACAACCATCTTGGCGACAGGAGTTGTGGCACCCAACCATCAGTCCATTCTGCATCAAAGTTTCTAGTATTAGGAAGGCTGGTGACTGTCAATGGAATTAACCTTCCGAGAGAGAGTTTTCATCAGCCCATCACCAGTGCCGCGGACTGTTCTCTCTTGGTAGGAACTACCTTAATTACAAGTACGGAGAACGAGGGATAGTGTTATAAATTTTGGACAAGCTAGTGGCCTATTGGTCGCCTAACACGAAGGAAAGTCTTATCCATGAAATTTGACGGCAATGCCTGCGCTACTGGTAGTGCATGGCTCACAAACCCCGCCAATCCCATAACAAGAGTTTTTATCCATCAGATAAAAAGCTAGCTAACTTGCTTTCCTCCGTGCTCCGATCTCTGCAACCTGGCTACAAGAGCTCGCGCATCATGTGATCATGAGTAGCCCTGAAAGTCTCGAGATGGGGGCATGTGTCAATATCCCTAACCTGCAAATGATTGCTCTCCTCCTAAGCAAAGCCGTTATGACACCCTAAAAACTTTGAACCACGCCAGGGCTTCCAGGGCTTCCAGGGCTTCCAGGGCTCCCCCCTCTCCATTGATGGGAGTAACTATGATACAGTGAAATGATCCTCTTTCGGCCTTTTAGATGCGACAAGCGAGGGGGAAAAATACAACAGACCTTGCTAAGAGAGGCAACTCTAATTTCATAGAGGGATTCTCAAGTACCCCAGTTGTTACCTTAGATGCTCCCGGTCCTGCCAATTAAGCGTGGAACAAGCGCCAGAACTATGGTCGTACTGTGGGTGAGAAATTTCGCTTTACTCAGTTTGCATATTTTAGCTAGTCTGCGGACGACTTACAGAGCATGGATAAGTACTAGTACTAGTAGTTCATCATAGCTTGCTTGGGAAGGGAAGTACGCTGGGCTTGTGTTGAATACGGTAGTCGGTGGGGGTGTGTCACGTTTACTGCAGGGGTGGTTGTTGCTTAGTCTTGGCTGGCCGGGGGAGGGCAAAGGCTCTATGAGAGGATGATCTTTCTTTTCTTTAACGACGGCGATGACAACAGCATTGGGTTTCTTCTAGACATCGGGCAAAGGAAAAAACTTTGGCAGAGTGCGCAACAAGAAGGAGGCTTAAGAGGACGATCACCTGTGCCTAAATAGTCGGACAAACCGGACAGGCTGGGCTTTCTTTTCGGTTAGATTTTTTTCTTCTTTCTGTGGGTTCTTCTTGGGTGAGAGGTTTGCCGATTAGCTTAGGAGAGTTGAATTGATCGTGACTTGTGTGGGGTTTTTTTCTAGGTGGGATTTCTCAACAGCGACGGCCTTTAGCTCGTACCTCTTGTGCTTCCGAAAGTAGACAAACTAGCCGGTATTTCTTCGTTTCAGTACTATCGTACATAAAATCACCCCAGCCTCCTATATCCCGGACCCATGCTTCCGTAATATAATGTCACAACGTACCTCAAACCTCTCTCCAAATTTATCGCCTAACCACTCAAGAGGCAGGGAGATGGGGAACAGAAGAAGAGGGATTTCATATAAATGTGCAGGGTAATGGCGATTCTCACTTCCTCTGCGGGGATACGGAGTGTGTCTGGGGCTCTGTTATGGCATTCTGGTGGCGCACTGCGCAGGTTGAATGTGGGCGGAATGTTGTGATTTGTTTGGGATACGGTACATGAGGGAGGTTTTCTGCCAGTTTTGTTGATATAGTGGGTTGGCTTGCGATCCCCTGTTATCATATTACTGTTCCGGTATCCACAGGCCAATAGGGTTTTCCATATCGCTCCCGAGAGATTTTTCCCGAGTGATTGGTAACTCAGGGGAACAAGATATGATAGACTATCAATGATCAGTTTCTAGGGAGTGCAGCTGTAGCTTGTGAGGTATTGGTTGAACTGCCGTGCTAGTAGTACCAAGCCAAGGAAGGCTATACCGGAAAAAGCCTAGGCCGATATAGGCCGCATTGGATCGGCCTACGAAAGCCAATCAGGCCTGATAGGCGCCTATGATCAGCCCGGTGATTACCGATCGCTTTAAGGGTACTATATCTCAACCCCCCCCCATCTTTGAAGTTTCTCACCTTTGATTTTTTTCCTCTTTACCTTCGGCTATTGCTTCTTAATTAATCACACTACGAGTGATACACAATCAACTCAATAAAGTCTTAAAAATTCACTGTACCTCCAGGGCAACCAGCCCAGTCCTATCCTATCATCATTCACTCCTATTTTGCCTCTTCACCAGGAATTACATTAAATTCCCGAGCTAACAAAGCGAAATTGTTCTATTTTTAATGTTATTTTGTAAATTATTTACGTTTTAATCCCCCCCGGATTGATATCATACCTTCTATGCAGTCACCACCTTATTGGGCACAGTTGACCCCCACCACAACAACAGCTCTTCTTCTACAGTTGATCAATTCCCTACTCGAGTACTCTAGCATCTTTTAGGATTTTTTTTGCTAATAAAGTGAAATTGTTCTATTTGTTTAAATCTTATTGGGTATATAATTGGGAAACATTTACCGTGAATTTTTGCTGCTGACACGGGGTGGCTGCTCGCGATGAGTGGGTTGTCGGGGGCCATATAGATATAGGGCGGCCGGAAAAAAAGCTTATATGGCCTATATGCGGGCCCTGCCAGGCCAGGCCAGATCCCAGAGAATTTTGACAGGTCGGACCCGGCACCACCAAAGCCTGGCCTACCTCGCCCGTTGGGAACACTGGTAGCACCCGCCCCCGAGCTTTGTTCTAGATCATCGAGCAGAACCTGTGATAGGAATCGGACCTGATATTGCATCTCTCCCGTACTGTGCCCATCGGCGTGGGAGGGGACCTGGGGCCTGCCCTATTATTGCTGTACTTCCTCAAGCTTGTGATGGTATTATAAGATCCGGATATTGTATCAACACATTCAGCCCTATTTCATTGAGCGTTTCCTCAAAATCCCTCAGCGAGCAAGATATCCCGGGTTAGACGAGAAGAGAAAAAGAACACAACTATCCGGACCTTGTAATTTCTCCGATTTTAATTTGAAGTGGTGGCTCTCGTGGGATGCTTTTTCCCCTACAGCATCTGTTTGCCTACGCGATGCACGGTAACTTACTCTCAGCTGACTAGTGAAATATCGCTGGGCGAGTGCTTTGACATGATTCACAGGATATGTTTGATGAAACCAGATGATCGTCGGTTGGACATTGGATCATATGCGCCTAATAACACCGGACAGGTCTGGTGGGGGCCGCTCCCAGCTTTGATAATACCCACTCCCCTTCCCCTTCCCATAAACTTACTAGCTTAAGAGAAATACCGTGTTTTATGAAGCAAGCACTTAAACCCTCACGATACGTTCACACCACCGGGCACTACATCATATAGTCAACCGTCCCCAACCGTTACCTTCTAGCCCTATACTAGATTTCACCCACATATCCCATGTGCACGATACCATATCTCTCAACAAGAGCCAATCAAAAGAGAAGGCCAATAGGAAATAGCTCCAAAGAATGCCACGACAGTTTTCCCAACGGGGCAGTCCGTCCGTCTCGAGCGAGGACGAGGAGGGACGACTTTTTGTTGCCCCGTCCCGTCCTCCAGCAAAACTGCCAGATGATTCAGAGTGGAGCACGTCGGGCCCCGCAATCCACCACCATGATATCACCCCTGTAATGTCTCGTGTCGTCTTTCCCCGGTTCATTGAGCTAGAATATGAGACTTCTCGGGGCACTACCCGAGCACTCGTATTTTGGCTACTGATATGACCAAGGGACTCCTCCGAGTCCATGCTCTGAATAGGGCGGAGTTCGGGAGTTTTAAGTATACCGGGAATCATGCTAACATCAAAATCCCAAATCGTTTCTTGTGATGCGGAATCCTCAAGTTGAATCGACATACCAAATAGCTGTTGTAGATAATGTGGAGTCAGGATAGAAAAATAGTTGAAGTCAGATTTGGTCGTAAATTGCTGTATCAGGAGGATCGTGCAGTTTGTATCTGGTACTGTCTTCTATTTTGAAGAATCGTTACCTTTACATCCTTTCTATTATCCATATCGATATCTCACTGACTCATTCCCCCTCTTTATAATTCAATCCGGGTCATAAATACAATATGGCTGATTGGACTCGGCAATCATGGAAAACACCAGCCCAGTTGATATTAGAATCCTGCTGTTATTATCCTCCACTCGAACCGGCTAGCACCCACTGTCTCCTATGTTTCATTACCTTCACCGGTGTTTGCTGACAGTGCCCGCTCGTCACTCGCCGTCCCCTGCCACCTTCTGCCATCCCGGGTGTTTCCTCATAGACCCTGCAGTTGGTTACCATCACCAATTATCACTCACAGTCCCCCGCCGTCCCCTGCGGTCTACTGTCTTCATGCGCCGCCACACATTGCCTTAGGTTGCCGGGTCTGTCGCCCTTGGTAAAAACGGACGTCTTTAGATTTTGCAGACGAGGACAGGACATCTTTTGTGGTCCAGTCCGGTCCAGGGCTCTTGGCAGTCTGTCCTCCAGGCCCTATCGGGGCCCTGGACCGTTGGGAACACTGTGCCACGATACGGTACAATACCTGTCAAAATCACATTGTGCAATTAGCACAAAGCACGATCCCCAGATTTTCACTCATGGGCAGGAGATGTGGGGGTGAATAAAACAGAAATAGTGACCTCATAAGCACCATGGGCCATAGCAGTTATGACGGTTCCTGCCACTACATAACTCAATGGGCTATCGCCTATTCCTAACTCCGAGCACCTGAACTAAAAATAGCCAGATGGCTCAAATGCCATCGAGCACGAGTTATCTATCATATTCCTGCCGCTCACCTTAATACTTGTATCATATCATGCCGTTTGAGATGGCAGTTGATGTCGCCCGGAGAACATAAAAATTCCGGAACCATCTATAAGGCTCAATGATCCCACAACCATACTATACCGGACAGTACTCCACTATAGTACGAAGCAAAAATCGACGCCAAAAGCACATGAAACTGCCCAAAATCTCGTTGACAACGGAGGGGCTCGCGGAAGAAAGCCAATGCAATATTATGATAATACTTGGGCACTGCGCTGTGCTATAACTACCCCACAGCGACTCGAAATCTTCCCAGCTAACCAACCAACAAACCAATCCTCGGGAGTATCATAGTATTCTGCCTTCCTGCCATGAACGCGTGACGGAAGAAATTACCTTGCCATGCGGCTCTCCTGCTGGGAACTACACGAGTGACGTCCTGTGATGAGGCCTCTGTGGTTTGTAGAATCTCTTTACGAATTTTTTGATTTTCTTTTGCCTTGGCAAGCGGTGGCCAACAGTCTGAGAATACGGTACTCAAAGCGGAGATAAGGTAAGGGGAGAGGGGGGGGACGGAACGGTTTAATTCCTACTATCATAATAAACTCAATCCATCTCCGTTGTTCCCTTTCGTGGGATTCGTGTTCTATCGGAACACTAATTTTTAGGGGGAATAAAAATAAAAGCAAATAAAATTCACAAAATTCAGGAAAGCGCCAATGCTTCTCAGGAGTCTTAGACTCAGAATTTGGAGATTACAGGACGGCCAGAGATGGTGGTTCTTAAGAGATTTTAAGGTGCTCTAGCAGTTAATGCAAAGAAATTTATTTTTAATCGCATTCCCCCCACCATGCCAGTGGGGATATCCTATTAATATTCAATAATAAAAAATCCAGGGGCAGAAAAGGATAAAGAGAAGGGATAATTAATTCCCCGTCCTCTTCCCGAGGCCTGCAACCCTCATTCCCCTACCCGCCTATGGCTGCCGCCAACAAGCTCCTCACTTGCCATCCGAGGGTCCTGGTATCTCGATATTTTGCCTATATCCCTTTCTATCTTTCTGATGGTCTTGAAAATTGCCAATATTAATAACCTACTAACACTGATTAGATTACCTATTCAAGTGGTCTCATGAAATTTATCCTCTAGTCGGAACATACCCAGCTCTCACGGGGTGCCGGCCTGTAATATCAAGTTAGCCAATTTTGGCAGAATGAGTTTAGTAAAGCCATACTTTCTGATAGGTGCTGTGGATACGTGGGTCATTGAGTCTGTCGGTAGTGTGAGGTAGCGTCTAGTAGCCAGGGGTTGGTTTCACGGAAGGAGGCGTGGTGAGTGGAGCAGTGTTGTAAAGAACGCCTTCGGTAATCGAACATAAATTTCTAATAGATATATAGCGTAACACAAAGTCTATCATTATCGCCCCGGAGTGCAGATAAATCCTTCATCTTCATACAGAATTCGAACGGCATAACAACTAAATTCTTAGGCACAAAACCACTACATCGATCTATCGGCATACCTAGCCATTTTCAGATATTTCGCTAATCATACCACCGCGTTGAAATAGGCTAGGTTGGTTGGTATGGCGGGGCGGATTTTCAACAAGAATCCTCGCGGCACTGTAGCCATAGCCTAATTATAATCGCTAGGATGGCAACGGCGGCCATTCCGGCGGCAGCGATAGCAGTCAGGGGGAGAGGGTTGGATAGAGCTAAGTGAGGAAAGCCGGGTGGAGGGGCCTGTGAGGAGGTTTCTGAACCGACATGAAGGGTATCAGGAGGAGAAACGGCTGACAACAGAGCTACGGGGGTATTTGGAGTGAGCAGGTCCAGAGTATCTCGGCGTGGCTGTGGGGATAGCTGCGAGGCCGGGAGCCCCTCATAGCTATTTTGTAAAAGGTGGGAAGGAGACACTGGGGGATCGGTATTGGACTCGGTATTTGCGTGACGCTGGAGCAGCTTCACAATCCTCTCATTCCCACGCTCGGCAGCACGCCAGAGTGGCGTTCGGCCATACTTGTCTCTCGAGTCGGGGTTGACCTCTTTCAGGTCAAGGAGCAGCTTCACAATCCCCTCATGCCCACCCGAGGCAGCACACCAGAGTGGCGTTTGGCCATCATCGTTTCTCGAGTCGGGATTGACATCTTTCAGGTCAAGGAGCAGCTTCACAATCCCCTCATGCCCACGGTCGGCAGCACGCCAGAGTGGCGTTTGGCCATCCCTGTCTCCCGAGTCGGGGTTAACCTCTTTCCTGTCAAGGAGCAGCTTCACAATCCCCTCATGCCCACCCCCGGCAGCACTCCAGAGTGGCATTCGGCCATACTTGTCTCTCGAGTCGGGGTTGACCTCTTTCCGGTCAAGGAGCAGCTTCACAATCCCCTCATGCCCACCCTCGGCAGCACTCCAGAGTGGCGTTTGGCCATCATCGTTTCTCGAGTCGGGATTGACATCTTTCAGGTCAAGGAGCAGCTTCACAATCCCCTCATGCCCACCCCCGGCAGCACGCCAGAGTGGCGTTCGGTCATACTTGTCTCTCGAGTCGGGGTTGACCTCTTTCCGGTCAAGGAGCAGCTTCACAATCCCCTCATGCCCACCCGAGGCAGCACACCAGAGTGGCGTTTGGCCATCATCGTTTCTCGAGTCGGGATTGACATCTTTCAGGTCAAGGAGCAGCTTCACAATCCCCTCATGCCCACCCTTGGCAGCACGCCAGAGTGGCGTTCGGTCATACTTGTCTCTCGAGTCGGGGTTGACCTCTTTCCGGTCAAGGAGCAGCTTCACAATCCCCTCATGCCCACCCTTGGCAGCACGCCAGAGTGGCGTTCGGTCATACTTGTCTCTCGAGTCGGGGTTGACCTCTTTCCGGTCAAGGAGCAGCTTCACAATCCCCTCATGCCCACCCT
>Ga0307517_10001613_pt1 | contig 37546 bp, 13 predicted proteins | sample 23_EM_MG_FD_194515 | JGI IMG/M metagenome (GOLD analysis project Ga0307517, IMG submission 194515) | Populus trichocarpa ectomycorrhiza microbial communities from riparian zone in the Pacific Northwest, United States - 23_EM | ecosystem: Host-associated > Plants > Roots > Unclassified | place...
TGAACAGAATAGGATTGTGGTTAAAAAAAAATGATAAAATGAGTCTAATTTCGGGCATTCTTCTTTATATATATTAATCACAAAATTACAATTTGCAATACTATATTTTTTTGACAGTGGATGAGGCCGTTTGAATTGATTTGCTGGGAGAGGAGTAATTAATTATCCAACGGTTTTTTTTTTTTAGGAGTTTAAATTTTTTTTGATAGTGTTGACAAAAGTTGAGGTTGCTGCTGGTTAGAAGCAGGTGTTACCAGCTTTTTGCTAACCACAGGTTTGGCCACTATGATGATGGGTCCCACCAATTTCAACTCATGTTTTAAACATAACCAAATAGATATATATTGCGGTTTGGCTGCACCTCAGTTCCTGCCGCATTACCAAACGGCCTCTAAGCTTCAGCCCTAATATACTTAATAAGTATAGTGTGATGATGTAGACACAATTTTTTCTATCGAAGAGTGTAGAATAGTCTATTAATTTTCTATTTTATCTAAAAAAACAACGAAAGAGTCATAAGATAAAAAATTTCAAGAAAGAAGTTTATAAAGCAATGCAACAGTCTTAAGATTGGGAATGGGAGAGTTGTTAATTGGTATAAAATAAGGAGAGAAAAAAAAACTAAAGCTGAAGGCAAAATCACCATGGCCATAGACATATTTACTATTCACTATAATAGTAAAATATATCTATGACCTTCCCAAAAACATTTGATTGCCTACGTATTTGTTGGGTTTCCTGAAATACATATACCCAATAAAAATAATAAATTTAATATTTTTTCAAGAGTTCCAAGATCTCATTAAACATATGTAGAGTTGTCTAGTGATGTGATACCTCTCAAGATACACTAAAATCATATTTGAATGGTTTGCAACTTCACCCAACAAGAAATTGTCTTGGAAAACCAAAGTTATTGCAATGATCACTCACACCTTACGCCTATAGAAAGACGTGAACGAGTAGTATAAAATTACAACGAAATTGATCAATCCTTTGAAGAGTTTGCAAGTTTAATCAAGAATTAGTATGAGAATTACTTAATCACATAAAAGATAACAAGAATGTCAGTTTCTTTATATAAAAATAGTCTTTATATCTCCCCCAAAAAAGTCTTTATAAAAAATATTTATATTAGAAAGAATCTTAAGTCTAAGTAAAATATCCCTAATGAATATGGATAAACCTAATAAATAATAATAATAATAATAATTAAACCTAAATTTAAATAAAGACCCTAATATATCTAAAAGGCCTAATAACTAAAAGATAAAAAAAAATATCTCAACTAATTTAAATAAAATTAAAGTAATTTTTATAATTTGTTGGCAGAATCAAATCTCAACTTCAAATGCATGGTTCTCTCTCGTATTAATGAATTAGAAGTCATTAGAAAGATATGGATGTGTAATTTCCAATACAACTAGAATCATATTACAATGCCTTTTATAACTCTAGTTATAACCAAAAAGTAGTTAAATGTCAAAACTAACAGATTAGAATCTTCTTGTAATGTCGGAATGCCCACTTATAAGCTCTTCTTTAACAAGAATTAAATTAATCAAGGTTTGTACTTCATTATTTAATATCTCCTTGAAATCTACTTTGGCTCATGTGTCTTGTAGAAGTCCATTGAAAGCCTATTTAAACCTCTTAGCCCTAAGTCTTGTCATTAGATCAACTAGAACCTCTAACAGATCTCTTGGTGTCATTTGGGTTCCATCATTTAGGGTTTATACAAAAATTACATGAAGATTTAATATGTTGTTTTGCTTTGAATAATTACTTCAAGACTGAATTGTTGTAAACTATAAGTTATCTAAGTGTCCGACCTCTAATGATATTCACATAAACCACCAGTGAGAAATCTTTTAAATCCTTTTAGGAAGGAGTGATTGTTATACCTTTGAGTGTTAAGTTTTTTCTTTTATGTTTTTCAAGTGTTATATGCAAGTTTACTGTTGTACTTAAAATAAAAGGAATAACATTCAATTTATAAGGAAACATGAAAATCCTATAAACGATAAAATATCAATTTACCCCCTGAACAATATCATATATATTATTTTACGATAATTTTATAAATTTATTCGAACAAGTCCTTGCTTGATTTTTCTAAATCTAGAGTTGTAATTTACTGTATAAAATACATTATAACCCTCAATTTTTAAAATGTGTTAACAATCAAGTCACATTTGATTAATCATCACATTTTAATTTTAAACCAATAGTTCTTATGTATGTGACTCATTAGGTTTCCTAATAAGTTGTCCTAAACATAAATCATAATCCTAAATAAAATATGATTAAATAAATTACATAAATTAAATAAATAAATTTATTATCAATTCAATGATTGATTGGTTTATATTGTAAGATCAAGTACAATGTCTAACAACATGTCATGATCCCTCAAAATATTAGAAAAGTCATGAGTGGTTTGACTTAACATTTTAGTGATTAGTTTCCAAGTGCAATTATTATATGTTCATTAACAATGTTTTGGTGTAGACTTTTTTAGCATAAAATATGTCTTCTCTATCAAATCATGTTTGTTCTCAACACCATATTAATTGATTATTTGAATAAGAATTGAAACTCTTTTCAAATGTCATTTCACCTTGAGCAAAGATTTGCAATCAATACTATTTGAAAATAGATGACATATTTTCCTAATTCACCTAGGGTGATGAATCATTTCTTGATTACTCAAATACCTTCATAGTTCATGTTATACATAATATCTTCTTATTTGTTACCCTATATTAGGATAATATGTAGTAGGATAAAAATATAACATTTCATATATAAGACAACTTAATGATATCAAGTTTAAGGACCACTTACACAACCGTCATATGAATCTTTCCATAGACATATGTGATCTCTTTATATGAAAATCTCATGCGGGTAGTTTAGTGTACATGTCATCAAACAAACACTTATTTATTAGTTTTAAATATCATTCATACCTCAGCTTATGAGAAAAATGATTTCTTTCATAAAAAAAGAACATAATAAGTAATAGTTTCAATGACTATAATTAATATTCAGTCTTAATAGATCATTGACCAGGAATATTTAAAAATAATGCTTTGATACATTAAGAATTTTATAATTATAACAACTTTAAATTTATTTTGCAAAGCATTTTTATCCTAAAGACTTTATCTTTACTCTAGATTCATTAATCAAATATTATATTCATTAATCAAATACTTAATGAATATTAAAGATAAATAAAACCTTTATTAAAAATAAATATATTTACATGAACAAAGTCAATGTCACGTGCAACCAACCAATTGGCTACATAGTAAATACACTAACAATCTCTCACTTGCACTAAAGACAATAACTCATGTATCGAAAACCATATTGCTATGCTTGACGATAATGCTTTTACTGAGACAATGTCTTAGTTACATGAACAAAGTCAATGTCACGTGCAACCAACCAATTGGCTACAAAGTAAATACACTAACAATCTCTCACTTGCACTAAAGATAATAACTCATGTATCGAAAACCATATCGTTCTGCTTGACGATAATGCTTTTACTGAGACGATGTCTTAGTTAGAGGATCTATAAGATTCTCTTTAGTGGGTACTCGCTCTATCTTTATATTTTTTCTTTCTATGATTCTCTAATAAATGAAATTGTCTAAGTACATTTTTTAATCATTGATGAGACCTTGATTTCTTTGCTTGTACAATAACTCCATTGTTATTACAATGTAGGGCTACTAGATCAACAATGCTAATAATCATACCTAGTTCAATGATGTACTTCTTGATCCAAACAACCTTTTTTGTCTCCTTAAATGCAAAGATACACTCAATTTTAATTGTAGAATCTACTTTGGTTTTTTATTTAGAACTCTTTTAACTCACAACACCATTATTTAGAGTAAAATATAATCAAATTAGATTTTTTATTTTTAATATTTAATTGAAAACTACTATCTAAATAACCATGAACTACTAGTTCATCTCCTTCATGGACTAGAAAATTAGTTCTTTTCAGGTACTTAAGAATGTTTTAAACTATCTTTTCAGTGATTTTCACCTAGATTAGATTGATATCTTATCAACTCAAATCATAAGATATATCTGGTCTTGTACATAACATCACACATATTATAAATCCTATATCTGAAGTATGTGGAATCATTTCCATCCTCTTTCTCTCAATTTATATCTTAGGACATATATCTTTGGAGAAATGTATTCTTTGAAAAATAGGTAAGTATCCTTTCTTGGATTCTCCTATGTTAAACCGTTTTAGCATCTTACACACATACACACACACACACACACACACACACACACACACACACGGATTAGGATAATTCAAACAACTTTTTAGATCTATCTCTATATATCTTTATTCCTAGTATAAAGGATGCTTCTCTCATATCTTTTATGAAGAAACTCTTAGACAACTAAATCTTTACTAACTGAAGTAAAGAAATGGTGTTTCCTACTAATAATATGTTATTTACATATAATATTAGGAAAACAACTCCACTTCTACTAACTTTTTTATAAACACAATGTTCATTTATATTTTTTATGAAATCAAACTATTTGATTATCTCATCAAGATGGATATTCCAACTTCTTAAAGCTTGTTTAAGTCCATAAAATGATTTTTATAGCTTGCATATATTTTTTGGTAAATTGCTTAGATTCAAAACTTTTAGGTTGTCACATGCATATTTTCTTGAAGATTCTTATTCAGGAATATAATTTTGACATTATTTGCCAAGTCTCATAATCATAATATGCAACCATAGCAAGTAAAATTCTTATGGATTTGAACATAGTTACTAACAAGAAGGTTTCATCAAAGTCAACCTAATTGTTTTTGTTTATAACATTTGACAACTTATCTAACTTTGTACATTTTTACATTGTCATCTATATCAGTCTTTCTCTTAAAGACTCCCTTACATCTAATGAGTGTTATCCCTTCAGGTGGATTAACCAAGGTATTTACCTTATTGATGTACATGTAATCTATTTCAAATTTCATGGCCCCAAACCATTTCTTAAATACCATATTGGTTTCATGTAATTGGTAGGTTCATCAAGTATAAATAACGAGTTATTTTTCAGCTTTCATGAGAAGTCTAAATCTCACAGGTGCATGATATATCCTACCAGATCAACAAAGTTTTTATATTTCTTAAGCTTTAGGCTGAATATCCAATGTTATAGCCTCAGGCTTAGTTTCAATTTAGACATTAGTTTGTGGTTCTTGAACTTTTTCAAGTTCTATTTTCCTCTCACTACTCCTTTCAAGAACAAATTTCTTCTTTAAAATGGTAGCATGTTTTGAGAAAAACACTTTTGCTTAATATGACAATATAAATAATATATAATATTTTCTTTTGGATATCCCACAAACTTATATTTATCTGACTTAACCCCTAACTTTTCAGATACATCATGTTTTATATAAGAGTCGCCTCTCAAATCTTTAAGTATCATAAGATTGATCTGCTACCATTCCATATCTCATATGGATTCTTATCAAAAGATTTTGATGCAACCATTTTTAAGAAGTAAGTAGTAATTTATAGGGCATAACCCTAAAAAAAAGGTGGAAGGTTTGCATAGCTCATCATAGACCGTACCATATCCAATAGGGTACAATTTCTCCTTTAAGAAACTTTATTATTTTTTAATATTCTAGGAGGTGTCTATTATGAGAGAATCTCATTCTCTTTTATATAATATTAAAAATCTTAGCTGAAATATTCACTACGTTGATCTAATCAAAGTATCATAATAATCCTTTTCAATTTGTATTTCAACTTTATTTCTGAATTCTTTGAACCTTTCAATTGAATCAGATTTTCATAAAAAAACACATGATCATATCCAATATGGTCATCAATGATGAAACATGTATATCCATTTATGGTATAAATTGTTATTATCCTATACATATTTGTATGTATTAGACCTAGCAATTCATTAGATTTTCCACTCTTCTAGTAAAGGGTGTTTTGGTTATCTTACCTGATAAATAAGTCTTACAAGTTTCATTTGGTTAATAACTAATCAGAAGGATCAAATATCCTTTTTTATGTAACTTAGTGATTCTTGTTTCATTGATATGACATAATCTACAATGCTATAAATAATATGGTTATTGATTATCTAATTTATTTTTCTTGCAAGTTATATTGAACTTGGGCATTTCAAAATAAGGTATACGCAAACCATTTATATTATCATATCTGTAATAAATATCATTATTATAGAAGGAATAATATTTACCTTAAATAATAAATCTAAATCCATTAAAAATGGGTACGATGTTTCTAGAAAGTGCTATAACAAAATAACAATTATCAAGTTTTAATATCAGCCCATTTAGCAAAGTTAATACAACAATCCTTACTTCATTGCCTATATTTAGGTCTATTTTATCTTTATTCAATAAATAAACATGCCTAAAGTATAAGCTTTGATAAGCTTCTTAGCCTTCATGGTTGCAAGATAATCTTTACAGTTCCTTCTATAGTAGCTTTCATTGCCACAATGATGATAAGCTCCCTTGTCATTCTTGATGTTCCAAGTAGCCTTCTATAATTGGACTGTAAGACTAAGTCAATACTTAACTCATGGTCCATAAAAAAGCCTCATTAGCCTAATTTCTTAAAATAGCCAATCATTTTCAACACACATGTATTCACTAAAGAACTCTTTGTCATTTTACAACAGAATAATTCCTTAGAAGTCTCATACCTCTTAATGTATCTAATCGCATAAAACAACTTTTTTAGATGCATAATTATTATTTGAGCATCTATATTCTCATGTTGTGTTTGAAGTTTAAATGACATGCTAGCTAACATCATACATGTAACCTACTCATCATAATCAAACCTCATAAATATATCCCTATGATGTTGATATTCAGTCCTAACTTCGTTTTCAGTATTCTCATCAAGGACAAATAATCAGATTTTTAAGAACATATAAATTTCTTTCTTATTTGAGAACAATTCTCACATTTCTATACTAGTCCAAGAAGTTTGATTCAATTAATTTATTAGCATCAAATATGCTTCGTAGGGATATATTTACTTTTACTCATGGTAATCTATCAACCTATTCATGTAAAGATAACGAGTATTGGTTTCATGCATAAGTATTTATAACCAAATTTAAATAATGGCTTTAATCATAATTTGATCTCCTACTATTTTCCTACAAATTAATAGCCCTCACTATTAATTTGAGAAATCTTGCTTAGATGTCCTAATGGGTTAGGATCCCATTTAATTTATATGACCTTAAGTAACTCAACAAATCAAAATAAATTGCATTAGGTAGATGACAAAACTTATCAATCACATCTTTATTTAACTTCTGGATTAGTTAAGTAACAACTTTTTATCTAAACATATTATATATATTTTGCATAACTATTACCTTTAATCTTATATGATCATAAGTAATTCATCCAAATCTTATAAGTTAGTTAAATAGGAACTAATTTTATAACATTAAACATATTCAATTAATGATAATCTTGAGTAGCTCAACAAGTTATTTGTGAATAGAACTTTGATTTTGTGTACTTAATTTATAAATGAGAGATTTATTATTTTAATTAAGTCTCATTCCATAACATTAGTGATATAAACGTACACCCTTAGTATACCATTCTAATTGGATGATTATGGACATATCTAAACTAATTCTCTTAAGCCATTAAAGGGAATTAGGTGGTCAAAATCTAGGTAGCTGTTGCAAATTCTCATAAGTTCTTTGCAAGCACTATAATTGTAGCCTTTACCATCATTCTTTCTTCATTTTAGATTACAAAATAGTTTTTCCTATCTAAATTCCTATATTTCTAAATTATATAATATTTATATAATTGTATAAGAAATATCAAGTTACATTAAATGAGAAATAGATAAGAAAAAAATTTTACAACATAGAAAAAAATATAGAAAATGTAGTACACACAAACCTTATTTAATATCACAACCATTCAACCATAAAAAAAAACAATTATAGTGGTCTTTAAATGTCTATAACCATCCATCATATATAATAATCTATTAATATGCGTAAATAAATATATTTCATACTTCAATTCTAATTATTGGTTTTAAGTGCAATTTTTAAAATAGTATTTCTAACATTTAGAAATATCAAATGAGATCTAATTTGATAATTTTCCAAACATAATAAATTTTATATAATACAATTTTCTTGGAAAACCATTTTTAAAAGTCTAACAAGAAAATTAATCATATAAAAACTCCTATTAACATCCTAAACTATTTTAGAAACAATTAAATAAACTTTTCCTGCTAAAAAACTCTCTTTATTTAGAAAAACATTCTAAAATATTTTTATTAAATACAACTCTATTTAGGATAAAAAAAATCAAAATCATGAATTAAATATTTTAATTCAATCCAATTAGAACAATTAATTCTATAATTAATTTAATTTAGGTTTCAATTTTAAAATATAAAATCAATATTTTATATATGAAGGGGCAGAATCATAATTCTATCTTATATACCAGATTGTAATAAAAAATAAATTTCATGGGTAAATATATAAATTACACCTCAAAAACCCTACTGCAATAAGTTATAAGGTGTAGAGGTAGACTTATAATTCTACCCTTAAAAACCTAGATAAGGATCTAGTGCCATAATCATAATTATGCCTCTCATCTCTTTTTTTTTCCTTGGTTGTTGCCGGCAGTGGGCACATTGCCCACCATTAGAGCAGCCCCAACAGTGATAGCAATGGTTGTCGTTGCACTTTATAGAGATTGGATGTCACTGCGTTGCGCTACACAACCACCATACATGAGACAATAGCCTCATGCATGGCTGCCTAACAGCACTTCACACTATTGTTGCCAGTAGTGATTGGGTGTGCACATAACATAACTAAGTGCGCTACCGACATTTGCGCCACAACTGGTAGCTGTTGCAGCCACCTAAAAGCTTTTTTTTTTTTTTAATTTAGGGTCAAAACATCATGAGAGAAAAAATAATTTTTGAAAAAATAATTTTGCACATAAATTTAATTCGCAATTAATGCTAATAATAATTAAAACATGCAATCAACAAGCCTAATTATCTAACGATGGCTCTAATACCACTACTAGGTTTCCCCGGAATACATATATATAATGAAAATGATAAACTGAAAAAAAAATAGGAGTCCCAAGATCCCATTAGACAGATCTAGAGTTATTTAGGTTTTATACGAAGATCACAAGAAAATTAGATGTTCTTTTTATCTTTGAATAATTGCTTAAAAGCCAGGTTGTCGCAAACTATAAGTTGTCTAAGTTTCCAGTCTCTAATGATAATTCACATGAACCAACAATGATAAATCTCTTAAACCCTTTTATAAGAAAGGGATTGTTATGCTTTTAAGTGTTAGTTTTTTTCTTCTTTTATGTTTTTCAGGTGTTCTGTGTAAATTTATTATTGTACTAAAAATAAAAGGCATAACATTCTATTTATAGAAAAACCTGAAAATCTTATAAATAAAAAAATATTAATTTTCCCCTGAACAATATCACATATATTATTTCAGGTTAATTTTAAAAATTTATTCAATCAAGTTGCTACTTGATTTTTCTAGGTCTAGAATTGTAATTCCTTATATAAATTATATTTTAATCCTCAATTTTTAAAAGTTATTTACAATCAAGTCACACTTAATTAATTATCTCATTTTAATTTCTAACCAATGGTTCTTATGTGTGTGACCCATGAGGTTTCCTAATAAATTATCCCAAATTTAAATTATAATCCTAAATAAAATAGGATTATATAAATTAAATTATTATCAATTCAATAATTAATTTATTTATTTTTGAAGATCAAGTGCAATATTTATAAGATTTCATGATCTTTAAAATATTAAGAAAGTCATAAGTAGTTTGACTTAACATTTCAGTAACTAATTTTCCAATGCAATTATTATCCATTTTATCAATAATATTTTGATTTATATATTATAGTATGGAATGTGTCTACTCTTTCAAATCATGTTCATTCTCAACACTATAGTCATTGATTATTTGAATAAGATTTGAAACTCTTTTAAAATCTCATTTCACCTTATGCAAGGATTTACAATCAATACTATTTGAAAGTAGTCAACTTAATCAGTCTTGATTGTGACACCCATTTTGCAAAACCATTATATTTTTCATGTGTTTACCCTTCAAACCTTCTCAGAGAGTTCTTATCAAGGGTTGACCACATTTTTCTTAAGATCAAAAACCTAGAAATAACTCTTTACCTTTTAAGTTTAGCAAAATCACTGAAATCTCAAAAACCAAGTTTGTTTCAAAACCACAATTGCAAAATCAACAAGGTACAAAGTTGCAATTATAGAAGTAATATAAGGCCTAATTGTACCATATTACACCCAAAACTAAAAAAAACAATGCAAATTCATGGTCAAATTAAATGATTATTGGACGAATCTGCATAATAATTAAGTTCAAGGACATAATTAAATTTTTAATAGGTCAATTTGATTTAATCATGTGCCAAATTAAAGTTTGATTATGTTTAAGAATTAATTTGGATCTAATTGAAGGATTTAATTAGATGCAATGACTTAATTATACTTTAAATGGGTCAAATTAATTTTATTAGGGGCTTAATTAGTGAAAAATTTAGTTTTGGAGTCTAATTTAGGCTTAATTGAGAAGATTGAAATTTTAAGAGATCAAATTTAATTTTTACCAAGTCAATTGATTGAAATCAGAGGCAAAATTGCAAGACAATCAAAGTTTTGGGGTTAATTCGGGGTAAAATTGAAGTCATTCACAGCTATAGATCAATCTGCAAAAGGCGCCGAATTATGAGAACCCAATTGATTAAAATCAAGGGTGAAATTGAAGACAATTGAAAGTTTAATGGTCAATTGAGGGGTAAAATTGGATAAATCCGAGATTAAGGACCAAAGTGAAAAAGGCTCTGAAATCCAGTGTTAAAATTAAAGTTTGGCAAAGGCAAAATTGCATTAAATCAAAAGTTTTGGAGTCAATTAGGGGTAAAATTAAAGGAAATCAAAAGCCGAAGGACCACATTGCACTTTGGCCAAAATCCCTAATTCAAGGTTAAAACGGTGCCATTTTGAATAAAAAGAACTAGACGACGTGCGTCTTTTGGTTCATTGTCTAATTCTTTTTTGTCCGAAAAATCTACTCGGGTGGCTACTTTTCAGGTGTATTTAATGTTTCACATCTCAACCAAATTTGACAACACCCGAACCAAAATGATCATTTGACATTTCTCTACAACTAGGTATGGCTCGTTCAGACTGATTGACACTACAACGGGCGCAACGCTGGCCTAAAGTGACCAACTCAAGCAACCTTTAATTGACATATTTGACAGTTCATAATGCCTACTTTGAACCAACGATTGTGATCCTTTTCAACCGAAATAAGGGCTGAGATTTGGCACCATTAAAGACAACACTTCCCTCTTCCACCCCCTATAAGTAGGGGTGGATTCCATGGCCTGAGCATGAAGAAATTCGGATCTAAATTTGGCCATCAAGTTTTTCTCTCTGTTTTTCAGCCAATATCTCTCCCTCTTCTTTCTCTATCTGTCGCCCCTTCTGCCATTCCTCCGTAGCACTGTCATGACCAAAAGCAGCTCAACCTTCTCCACCAACCCAACTCCTCGTTGACGACAAAAACCACCACCACCACCGCCAACCTTTTCTTCTTCCTCTTCGGCTCTCCTGCAGTGGTTTTTTCTTCCTTTAACTCGACCTTAAGTCACCAGCACCTCCACCCACCTCATGTCAGGCCAGTGATAGTAGTGTCATCCCCTCCGCAAGGTCACCTTTCATTTCTTTCATGCCATCTGCCACTACATACTTTTTAAGATTTGACCGTATGCATGAAAACAAAACATTATTTTTTGTTTTTTAAAAGGGGAAATTAATTTAACATTTTTGAGATTTTTTTAAAATTTTTAAAATTTTTTAGAAATATTTCGGAGAAAACTGAGTATTATTAAATTAGATATGTATCTTACAATATAAATATACAACCCAATATTATGCAAAATTAATAGAAAAATATGCAAGAAAATTACAAATTTTTTTGAAATGACCCTTAGAGATTTTTAAAATTTTTGTTTTTTTAATAATATTATAATATATATTATTATAATTAAATATATTATAAAATATATGGGTTGAGCTTGGCCTAGCTATATAGGCCAAGCTCATCCTGATTGAGCCGATATTAGCCCACCCCCTAAAAGAAGAAGAAAAAGATCTGCTAGATCGAGGTTTGTATAAGCTGGTTCGAATATCCATATTTACAACAACAACAAAAAAATCCCATCGCATACTCGACAACAAACGCCAATTTATTTATCAAGTAAGACACTCATTTATGTTGAATTGTAGCTTCTAAACCGTCATTATATGTTATAACTACGTAATAAGAAAAGCTTCGAAGTTTTAAAAAATAATGTTTGTGAAGTAACGAATAATATATTCAATAACACAATCTATAATTTCTTACGTGATAATTCATAATATAAGAACTTTTATTACTTTAACATTTTTTTAATTTAAACTATTTTAGGTAAACTACATTAAGTCTAGTGTAGTTCACTCATTTCTCATGTTATTTTTATTTTTTTAAAATTACATTTTATATATAAGTTAAATTAAATTTTTAAATTGATAAAAAAACTACCCTCATATACAATATATCAAAAATACCACAAATAACAAATTAGTTCAATAAAATTTCTCTTTTTATGCATGATTTCTTTCTTTCCTCTCTCAGAACAAAATATCTCACCAAAATCAAAACCTAATCTTTTGTATTTTTATATAAAAGTTGGGAATTTTGGAGAGAATCTTGTGTTTTGAAAGTTGTTTGATTTTTTGATCCTTAACTTTTTTTTTGTCAGGTTTATGTATTTTTGAGCCAGAAACCACTCACTCCACAACCTACACAACAACGGACTCCTTAAAAAATTAAGAAATAAATCCATGATAGAATCATTTACTAAGAGCCCGTTTAGCTATATTTGCGTTTGCGGCAGCTTTTTTATTTAACCGTGATTTCATCTTGTTTGGTTACAAAACATAATGCAATTTTCATGCATGGCCCCCACCATGAAATGCGTTCAAAAGTCAGTTTTGTAGAAGCTATTTCTACATGCTTTTCGCAATGCTACATTTCTACTCTGTTTATTTTGCAGACAAGAGGCCGCAAGAAAGAGAGAAGGAGAAGAGTAAAAACAGAGGAAAAAAGAAGGACCGTCGTCCATCAGTGGAGAGCAGCTCCCTTTCACCACTGCCTCCGTCGTTCCCACCGCTGCGTTGCTCTTCCCCTTCCCCTTCTCCTTCTCCTTCGTCTGTCTTCTGCATTCTCCACTGTTCTGCAACGTGAACAGTGGAGAGTGAATTAATTCACTCTCCACTATTCACCTTGCATGTGAACAGTGAAGAGTGACCGGCCTCCGGCTTTTCCACCGTCCTTCAGTCCATCACCGCCGCGTTCCTCTTCCCCTTCCCCTCCCCCTCCTCCTTCGTTTGGGCTGCTCTCCACTGTTATGCAAAGTGAACAGTAGAGAGTGTCTTCACTGTTCATGGTCGGATCGGGTCTGACCCAAACCTAAATGCGTTGGACCGGTCCAATTCAGTAAAATAAAAAAAATCCAAAAACAATTTCTCAGATATTGTGTTTTATTAAAAAAAATAGTGTTTAACATTAATCAATGCCACCACATAATTACATTAAAAGGAGATCGCATGATGACGTAGCATTTGCAGAATTTGATCGCAATCCTAATTTTGTTCCGATGATATTTTACCTGATGTTGTTGCACGCTCAGGAAGCCATGGAAACTGTAGTCCTTGTCGGATGGATTTTTGTATGTGATGGAATTACAGATAGTTTAATGGAATAATAAAAAATATTTTATATAAAGTATTATTTATTTCATGATGTAATAGTAGTAGTTAAGTCTATAATATTGAAATTAAAAACCATCAATATTAATATATATCTTTTTTAGTTATTTTATAACCTCAATTTCAAAAACATTCTTAACCAAACACATTAAACAACTTTTTGTTCAACCTCAATTTTACTACAGTTTTAACCAAACATATATTTTAACAAACCAACCTCAACTATAAGTACTTTTTATAAAACAATTTTTTTCAAACCACAACCACTAAAGTTATCACAATACCAAACACACATGTACTAATAAAAGCAATCTCCACAACGACGATTGTATCTCTACCTAAACATCCGTAATTAGGTTTTGGACTCTTTTTAACAACCCAATTTTCTTTCTTTATATCACCAGATGAAACAAGAATGATTCTAAAAGAAAATAATGGGAGATTTCTAAAGGGCCAACGATGCTTGGTCAAGTCCAATGGTATTCGCCATGGAAGTAACAAAGATTCGAGCAAAAATGTAGCATGAATTAAAAGTGATATCCTTATATTTGAATCATGATGCTTGTTGTTTTCATACAAAAGAGCATCAAAGAGAGGAGTTAACGCTGCTGTGACCACCACCACCCACAGATAACAACCACCCGCCACCGACCAACCCACCTTCATCAACCAATCAGCTCGACATCAACACACCACCATCATCGAATCAACCTAAATTGAACCAACCTAACAACCCCTCTTCATCTTTCTTCTTCTATCACTGAATCAACACAACCATCACAACCAAGGGCGGAGGCATGTATGGGCTAGGGTGGGCTCTAGCCCAGGTCAAGATTTTATCAATATTTATTTACTAGTTTTATATAAAGAAAATTTGTAATTCTCAATTGAGGTATCAAAAAATTCTGAAAATATACATGTAGCCTTTTAATATGATGCTTTAGCTTGGGTTAAAATTTCAGAATTTTTGGAGAAATTCAGAAATTTGATAAAAAAATCACAATTTGACCAATTTTACGTTATTGGTTGTAATTTTCAATCTGACCATCAGATTGAGCTGAAATTTTACGAGAGATCTTAAAATATATTGAATAAAATCTGGTTTAAATTTTAGAATGAACAGAGTTTGGTAGTGCTAACAAAAAAAAATCAAATAAAAGCAAAACGACTCATTAAGGGTAAAATGATTATTTGCTATTAAAAAAATAAAACAAATCAGTTCTTCCTTCCTTTTATATGTTGCAGACTGGGCAGAAGCATAATAGAAAAATAAAGAAAGTAAAAGGCGAGAGAGAAAAAGAGAAAACTAAGGGAAAAACATAAAAAAAAATCCAAAGAAAAAAATTAAGAAAAGTGAGAGAATAACCTTGTAAACTTATAAAGTCCAACTTATAAAATACTAATCTAAGAAAGAATCAAGTGAAGGAAGGAGGAATTGAGAGAGGGAAAAAATTTAATTACTTTGTTTTTTAGTTGACATGAGATTGTTATTTTATCCCGGTTGAGGGGTTGTTACAATATCGATTCAGATTCAATTATAGATGAATTATATTCCACAAAACATCGAAAGATGTTACTTTAATAGTGAGTTTATTTTTACTTTCACTTTAATTTTATATACTTTCAAATTTATTTTTAATATTTTGGGTAGTGTATTTAAATTAAAACTTTAATATTAACTTTAAAAATTCATGTATATGAGTTAATAATTTATATTAAAAAAAATTATATATTTATTTAATAGCCCAAGACACGAAAAATTCCTGGCTCCGCCCTTGATCACAACTTAACCCCAATCCCCACAACAACAACAACATGTGTCCAATAGCAAACCAATCTTCCTTTTTATCCATCACCAATGCCAGCAAACACGAGTCATTGTGTCTTTCTACTCTCTCTAACCTCACTAGCATGATCGAGCTAATTGTATTGGACTTGAATGACTTAGAGCTAATTGGGTTTGAATGTATATATTTGTTAATCGTGGATGTCTGGGTAGTTTATACGCACTCGAATTAATTTGTTGAAACAAACTGAAGCTATTTTGGCTTTTAGCTTAATCTTTGTGCTCTATTTATTCATAAGGATGGAGAATGTGAGATTGTACATGGATATGAGATTAATGAATTTCTAGGTTTGAGTTTTTTAATTGACATCAAGTAGTCTGGTTTGCCTAGAAAGGAAGGAGAAAAAAAAATGAGATAGTGTCCAGGTTTTTATTATTTTTTTATTTTGATGGTAAAATTATAATATTTAATATAAAAACTTTTTAGTAATTAATTATAATATAATATAATTAGGTAAATGATTTATTTATTTTTATTTTTTTTTCCTTGCGCGAGTAATTGAGATTATAAAATGTTATTAACTTATAAAATATAAGATATAAAGTATAATTTTAAAGGAATTGAGGTAAAAAAAAACGTAACTTACATAAAGAGTTTATATAATTAATTAACCTATTTTTATTAATACTTATTCCAATGATCACAAATAAAAAAAATAAGTTTTTGAAAACAGACCCGCGCGGCCCATTTGCTACCGCTTCCACTCTCTTCGTTTTGCCCAACCTCACTCTAGAACCCTAACTCATCCACACTCTTCGAAACCCTCCCCTTTCTCACTCTCTGCATCAAAGATGATGAAACTATCGAGATTTCTGAACTTCAACAGGTATTCTTCTTCTTCTTCTTCTTCTTATTTTTATTATTATTATAACTGAAAATAATAAAACCCTAGTTAGCTAGCTCCATTCTCATCTTCCTCTCCATCCCTCATAAAATGCTCTCCTCCCTGCTTTTTCACGCAAATTAAAAAAAAGTTATTGTTTTTAGATTGAAATGTGGAAGATTGGACTAACTTTTACTCAATGCTTTTTATGGTTGTGTTTAAATGGAATGCCTAGTTAGTTCTCAATCTTTCTTTGAGGTGGACTTTGGGTTTGGCTTGTCATAAATCATGCTCTTCATTTCTTCATTACTTTTTTCAAAAAAAAAAAAAAAAAATAGAATAAAAATAAATTGGGTTCTCCCATCTACCAAAAAGCGCTGCTTGCCTGCACGATCTCTTTAGTAGCAGTTCTATAGGAGGGAATCTTTATCCTCGTTTTTCCATTATTATTACACCTTGAACAAGAAATTCTACATTGTATGAACTATATTATTATCTTAGCAGTAGTAGTGTGTGGGGAACAAGGTTAAATTTTTTTGCCGTTGAACCCCAGCATTATTAGAAGGCATAATTCTTAGACCTTGAAAACGTTATTACGACTTTCTATTTCCTTTGTGTTAACATAATTCTCGATGTTAATAAATAATTTGGCAGTGATTTTGAAAGGGGAAAAACTTATGGAAACACTCGAAGATTTTTCAGCTTGGCTTCAGTCCATGAGAGTGCCACTTTGGAGTGGGATTTAACTTGATTGACATTTGTTGTACTTATATGCATGAGTATAGTACAATGCACACAAATAACCAGCAGGAGAGAATTTTTGTAATTTTAAGTATACACCTGTTATAGTCCCTTTGATTGAAAACTATTCTTTCACTAATCCTAGAACATTGAGGTAATTGTGGTCATAATTCTTTTCTTTTTTTTCCCGTTCATTTTCAATAGCTTTGGATATATGGCCGTAAGAGGAATGCTATTCCATCTGAATTTGGTTAGGAAGTTGCTTTCTTCTTCTCTCTTCCCTATCAAAAATTCCCGTCCTGCTCTTCCTCCTTTTTAACTGATAAAGGGATGTGCTACTAAAAAGTTGGCTTATGAATCTTTACTTTATTGGAAGCCTTGAAACTTCTGCATCTGAATGTCAACTTAAATGGTGCTTTTAGAAGGTTCCCCTCCTCATCTCTCCCTGTGTTTTTGGAGTTTCTTTACTCCATCTTTGGAATCCTAGTGTTAATTTCTGGATAAAGAGGATTTATAAACATTTCGATACCTTACCTGCTGAAAGTACAATGTATATCATGGTTTCCAATCTTTTTATGTTAATTTTCTTTTACCATTCTCTTGCTGGTAGCTAATTTCTTATAATGCTGCTCCATATATAGAAGTTGTTTCTAACTTTTGAAATGTTTAGGTTTTTGTTTCTTTATTATATATATTTTATTCAATTTGATTTTAGCTAAATATCCTTTAAACAGAACATGTTGTCTGAAGTAATACATGAATCTGATGGTGTTTTGGAGTTGTTTCAAACTCTTTGAGTTCATTGCATTATTGGTTGTATTGGTTTCTGCACGTCATGGTGATTTTTATTGTCTAAACAGGAATGCAGTTGGGAAACCTACTGATGTTAGAGATGGTTCAGCATTGCATGCTTTAACTTTCCAGGCTAGCATTTCTACTGGTGGGAAGAGTTCTATTCAAGGTACCGAGGCATCCATACAAATGGTTTCCTAGGTGTCTTGCAAGTTTGGATACTATGTCTTGTTATGCAACTAAAACTGGAAAGTTTGCAGATCGTGTATTTGCTCCTTATTCTGTTTTCAAGGGTAAAGCTGCGCTCTCTGTTGAACCTGTTCTTCCAACTTTCTCTAAGTTTGGTGTAAGTATAACCTTATGTTGCTCATATACTTCTGTCTAACTCAAGTAGGGTTGCTCCTCATCTTTCTTCTTTCTTAACAGTCTGGGAATCTTAGAGTTGACCGACGTGGTTCTATGATGTTAACTTTCTTGCCTGCTATAGGTGAGCGTAAGTATGACTATGAAAAGAGACAGGTAAATTTTCTTGATTTTTCCATCACTACTATCTTACTCATAAATGATTCCCATGCCATGTGATTTTTTCACCACAGGACGGACTTGACCTCCCCATTTATCTTTCTTTCTTCAAACTCTATTAAAAACAAATCACTCATACCAGATTTGAGCATAGTAAAGAGTCTAGTTTTAGCCATTGACTCATCAGGAGATGACCTAGAAATCCCCCCACCCTCATTTGCATCTCTGCAAGCTCTATGAAGCTTAATGACAAGTTCTGTTGATATTTTGTAGAAGTTTGCTCTATCAGCAACAGAAGTGGGATCTTTGATAAGCACGGGTCCCAAAGATTCTTGTGAATTCTTCCATGATCCCTCAATGTTGTCAAGGTTAATTTTCTGCATCACCATATTCACATGTGTGTGTGGGTAATCTGTACAACTAGTTCAAGATCATGCTCTGTTTCTCGAGACAGTTATGCTATTGTTTCTGTTGTGATACCATCCATTTCTAAGCAGCTAATTTTTTCCACAGCAATGCTGGCCAAGTGAGAAAGAACTTATCAATTAAGCCACACGCAGATGGTAGTGGCTATTTCGTTTCATTAAGTAAGCTTTTGATCCTGCTCATGATCTTGTTTGGTTTGAAATTTTAATCTCCTTTTGTCTTGTGTTCATTTTAGATTTTTTGGGATTTTCTTAAATATTTTAAATCCAAAAATAGATTTTTTAATGGACCAACATAAAATGTTTTGTGCAAGTTTAAGAACTACATAAAATTTTTATTCATAGTTGAACGAGTACTGTTATATCAAGGAAATCCTATATGCTTTAGAGATTTCCCCTTTCCTTAGCTGTTGCCAGCTGACTTGTGAGCTAACCTTGTTAGTCTACCATTCAAAGTATCTACTACAGTTCCACAGAAGTGATTCCTATTTTCCCTTATCTTAGAATCATTAATGCCATCATTTTTTATTGTAATTTAATTAAGCCTAAAATGGATTTAAATAAAAGGATGTATGAAACCTATTCTCTTTGAAATTCTCTTTATTGACTACTTTTTTCCACTTTCTATTACATTTTAGATATTGTTACCATGTTCTCAAATGGAACATCATTGCCATTACTAACAATCATGTTGAAGCTAACCTATGTTTATTTAGTCCTATGCATAATTTGTTTCAACTAAGAACATCATTACATTGTATTCTTCATTTTGAAATGCATAGAAGAAATAGCCAACTGGTTGATTGATTGATGTAACTTTGATGAGAAATAGTTAATCAAGGTAGGTAACACCTTGATTTTATTTGCTTTAATCACTTAGCTTTAAAGTACTTCATGTGGAAGTAACTTAGTAGGTGATTCATAGGAAGAGTCTAATGATGCTATTTATCCTCTCTATTAATCAATAGTTCTTTCGTATTCATCCCATCTAGTTTCAAACCATTATTTATTTATTTATTTATTTGACTAACCTACCTAGTTTTTTATAATAGCCTTTAAAGCTGATGTGCAACTAGAAATGTAGACTAAATTGTCGATTTCCTTGCTGATTTCCAGCAAGATCTAGAATGGTGTGCAGCTGAAATGTGGACAAAATTGATGATTTCTTGCAGGATTTGTGGGTTGAATGTGATTGGGTTTACGGCTGGATTTTGAGCCGTAACTCTTCACTTTTATCTCTTTTAATGTTAAGTTATGGCTGTAGTTTTTTTTCCTTACTATTGTTGTTGGTTGTTTACAGCTGTAGAAAACATAATAAATTAGGTCTTAGATTGTATTCTTGGTCAATCCTGAATATTATTTGGTAATCTCAATTGTAAGAAAAGAGTTTCTCTCTAAAGTTTCTGTATTTCTTCTCACTTCCTATCAATTCTAGCATTTCTACTTCCAACTTTCCTTTGTTCCAAACTAGGATTACATCATTTGGTATCAGAGCAAATTTTGGTCCTCTTTTTCCCATTAATCATTTGATCCCTAGATTTCTCTCCATTCAGAATTCACATCTAGGCTTCCCATACAAATTCAACTTGTTCTAGACAACTTCGGTCATGAGATTTGATCAGTAGATTTAATCACCTGTGCCGGATTTTTGTTCAAGATTTTGAGCTTAAAATAGCACAAAAAGAGAGAGGATGGAGGGGTGGAGCAAGGGGTGTCAAATGGATGTTTAGGAAGGAATTGAAGCCAACCTTTTAAGTAGGGAGGAATGGTGGACAACAATAAAATGATGGTAGAATTGACAAGATTGCTGAATTACAAAGGAAAGTTGAGCTCCTTAGTAGGGCTTATACAATGAATGGTCTCTCTTAGTGAGGTTGATTATGAATTTTAGGATTCTCATTCCTAGTTTGAGAATCATTTTGGTGCAATGTAGCTTGGCAGGCTTGATGTTAATAGATTTGTGATTACTTGCCTCAAGGAAAGTGCTTTAGCTGGGTAGGAACATAAACCCTCAACAAATCCTTACACAACCTTAAACAAATGAGGAGCATGAAAGAGTATACCAATTCATTCTATCAACTCATCTCTAGAGTTGATTTGAATGAAAATAAACAACAAATGGTTGCTTATTATTTGAGTTGATTAAACCCTCAATTCAAGATGTTCTTGTCTTGCAAAGCTTGTAGAATGTTTCAAAGGCATATTTTTATAGAAATGAGTTGATTATCTTCAAGTTGTTCTATCAACAAATGGTTGCTTATTTTTATAGTCTTTTGTTGTTTATTTTCATTCAAATCAACTCTAGAAATGAGTTGATAGAATAAATTGGTGTACTCTTCCGTGCTTCCTACTTGCTTGATGTTTAGCAAGCTTTTGTAGAGGATTTGACTGTAGTTAAAAGAGAAAAATTGCTCACACAACTTTTCTTCATCTTCTCCCAATTATTACTCTTACCTTTACCACTCCTTGACGAGAGACTTGCAAAAGTTCCTACAAAGCTGAAGCACTTTCATGGAGGCAGATAACTATAAGTTTAACTTTTCTTTTATCAACTACATCACAGTAGTAAAAAACTCTTTTCACAGTGTTCAATCAATCTACAAAGTCATCCGGGTTCAAACTTCCTTGAAAATCTAGAAGTTCAACCTTGAAGCTTTGTTCAAGTTGTGGCTTAGATCTATTAATATTAGGTTTGTCAAACTGCATTGCATTAGAAGGATTCTCAAACTGAAAATGAGAATCCTCAAGTTTACGATCAACCTTGCTAGGAGGGAACATTTGTTGTATTGTAAGTAGCTTAACTTGTCTTCATAATTCAACAATCTTGTCAACTCTATCATCATCTTTTTGTTGTCCACCATTCTCCTTACTAGAAGGTTGGTTTCAACTCCTTTTCAAACATCCATTTGATTCCACCTTGCTCCACCCCTTTGTCTTCGTGCCATTTTAAACTCAAAATCTTGAACAAAAATATAGCAAAAGTGATTAAATTTGCACCGGTCACAACAACACAACAAATTGATCGAATCTTGTGACTGAAGCTGTCTAGAATAGGTTTGATCTGCATAGCGAGCCTAGATATGAATTCTAGGATCTTGAATGGAGAGAAATCTAGGGAATAAATGAGTAATGGGAAAAGGTGGACTAGAACTTGCTTTGATACCAAATGACGAGAAGAGTTTCTAACCTACCTATTTTTTCAGAATAGCCCATGCCACTTCTGCTGCATTAGTTTTGGTTTTAGAGTTCTGGAGTTGAAAATTTTCGCCTACACTAGCCTCTTCTTTTGCATGTGCATCATGATAACTTGATGTTGATAGTTCCTTGTTGTCTTGTGTGGCTTCTTAATTTGTTGCTTTAAGTTAAAGTTTATTTGGGTAGAATTCCTACCTGACATCATATCATATGCAATTACTGTTTGCAGGTGTTGTCAACAACATCCTGAAAACTACCGAACGATTTACTGTTCCTGTCACGACTGCTGAATTTACAGTTCTGAAGACAGCTTGCAGTGTATGACAATTGACTCTTTTCTTTAATTTCTGCTTCTACCATTTAGCTGGATTTCGTTTTAGGAAAACAAAAGGCAGAAGAGGAAAATATACTAGAAAATGGCTATCTTTGACAATTGGTATGAATTCATAACTATAAAATATTAGATTATAAAAAATCTGAAGAAATTAGAAAATTTGCTATCTGACTGGTAGTTTGATAGGGAAATTTTGGAATGCAAAGAAAGAGCCAGTTGGTTGTGTTTTTATGAAGATATGTACTAATAGCATAATCGCTTTCTTCTTTTCCAAAATAGAGGGCACAGACATCTGGGGCTAGACAAATTTCTTTGCATGTTTTGGTGATACTAGTTATGTAACAAGCATCATTTTTATTTGTCACCGTGGGAAGAGCTGGAAAAAAAAAGTTTTCTTGTCACTGTTAACTGCAGCCTGGTTTTATAGATGACTGAGGACAATTTACGATGAATTTTCCTTTTTCCTTTTTCTTCTTCATAATCACTGGGGTGCATTTTTTTTTCCTGCTTTTCTTGTTAGTTGCTGGATACAGTCAAAATCACAAGTAGAAGAAGCTCACCTTTTCTAATATTGCTGCAAGTGTGGGTACATGCCCATTAAACGAAGATAAAAAATCCCTTACCAGAGTTAATAGATGCATCTCTGGATCATTCTTTTGATTTGGTGCCCACATATTACCGAGTGTTGAATATTTGGCAAATCAGTTACAAAAGACACGTGTCCAAATGGCTTCCTGGTCCTAAGTCTGTATGTTCATTGATGAGAAAGAAACCATTAGTACCATTAGCGCAGGATTATGCTGCTACAGAAACTTGCATATAACTTGCATATAATAAATATGAGATGGGGCGGCAGCTTACCTTCAGAAGTGGCATCTAGAGATTGTAAGATAATTTTTGGGGGCAACTAAAGAAAAAGAATGATATCTGTAGTTTTAAGTTAGCGAGCTGTGAGCGTTGCCCTTGAGGAAATAATGTGTACTCTGCATTCTGATGGATATTGAAAAATGCTGAGAGTATTAAGCTGCGAGAAATGTGATGACAGACAATTTAGGGCAATACGAATTAATCCTCAAAACAAGGTGCCCCCCCTCCCCTCTTTTTTCTCCACTAACCTAACTGAATATGCTGTCTGTTGCAATCATGTTTCTTGTTGATTCTTTCTGTTGCTTTTTTTAAACCTAAAATCTCAGGTAGACAATATCTGATCTCATAATTGCTTGTTAATTGTTTAAATTGAAGGGTTTGTCATGCATCCATATACAAACGTCTTCTGTATATGAACATTGACTATTGTCTGATCTTTCACTGTAATGCAGAATGACTAGAGCATGTAAACTTATGTCCTTGCTTTGTTTTCTTGTGTGATCTTCCTTGGTTGTTTCTTGTGCAGTTTGCATTGCCCCACATCATGGGTTGGGATCGGTTGACTACTCCACTGCCTGGAACCTTAGCATCAAAGCTGTCAAAAGTGGATCCACAAATGCCTGATTTAGAATGGGATAAATGAAGTCATACATATCCACCAGAATTTTGTCTGCACCACTTCATGCTCCGGCCTTCAGATTTGCATATTAATAGGACAGTTGCATGCTGTTCTTTGTAGTGCATTTTCTGTGTTTAGTTTTATGCAATCGAAAACTCTGTTCACTTGTGATTTACTGTTTGGAAATTTATTAGAATTGCTGTTTATGAATGTCCCTAGATGTGCTTTTTCTGGTAAATGACGCAGTTTAATTTTGATCGTTCCAATTTTTGTAGTTCTACCCGTGGGGGGTTAGGAAAAAAGGCATTTGGTCAGTTAAATGACTAGTATAATCACAGTGGGTTAATATTATTTTTTTTAAAAAAATATTAAGAGAATGAACACCAGCGGATGGGGTCGCTCACTCCTTTTGCTATTTCTTTTTTTAAAATATTTTAATATTGTTATTAAACTTAATTAAATAGATTAATTTTTAAATTTTTATTTAACTCTTTGCTAGACTTAAGTGTTTTGTGTTCAACAATTATATTAAGTGATTAAGTGAGCTTGAGAGTATTAATTACAATTTTTTTTTTTGTTTAGTAAAATCAGTTAATTGATTCTTAAAATTTTAAAATATAGATTTAAGTTTGTTTTTGAATTGTAATTTTTGAATATTTTTAAATTTTATTTTTGATCCAAGTGTCTGAGCCTGACATCAATGCCATACTCATGCACTGATTTTTGAATGCTAGATTCAAGTAGCTTGGACTTGATATAATTGTCAGATCCAAGATGTTTTTGCTAGCATGGTTGCTATACTAAAGATTATTGGACCTGGTGTGGTTGCCTGACCCAAGACGCTTGAGTTTGGAATGGTTGCCAGACACAAGTACCTTGGGTCTGGCACTTAAGATTTGCATAATTTTCATGAGTCAGACAAAGATAATGGTTTTGTTGAGGATCAAAATACTCATATAAATATGTAGAATGTTCTCAGGATATTTAACTAATAATTCATTGTGGACTTCTGATGTATTGTTAAGAAAAAAGTCAGACCCACGCGCTTAGGTATGACAACCATGCCAGACCTAAGCGCCTAGGTCTGACATGACTCAAGCGTCTCGGCCTGCCAACCATGCTAGATCCATGCATATTTTTTTTAAATATAGAAATTCACTTATAATTGTTCTAAAAACATATTTATTTTGTATTTTTATGTCTTTTTAACCAAATATATTTTTATCTTTTCTATATTTATTTCTTTTATTTTGGAACATTAACCACACGTATTCTTAAAGTTTACTCAATTTTTTTTTTATTAATCTCTAATTTTGGTGAAGAAATCATTTACAAAATTGCATAAATTATGATAGTCAAAAGGACAATAAATCTTTTTACATGTACAATATTTTCTTTTCCTACAACATAATGTATCAATTTAAAAAATTATGCAAATCCTAGGCGCAAAATTAATATTTTCATCCACAATGCATACAAGAAAAAAAAGTTTATTTTTTAAGACTTGAAATAAATCACTTAAAACTCAACATTTTTTTTCCATTCTTTCCTCTTCAAATATAAAAAATTTATAAAATAAGTTGGAAAGAGTTTGCAGTTAAATTCTATTGCATATGAATGAAAAATCCTGTTTGAATGAGGCACTTTTTGTTTTTGTAGTCTAACTATTCTTTTGAAAAGTTTTAAATTTTTTGACCCAGACACGGGTTGGCAAACCCAGGCACGCGTGTCTAGCAGACCCAGGCGCATGGGTCTGGCATGCTTGCTAAGTCCAGCGCTTGAGTCTGCCATCCATGCCAGACCCAAGATGCGTGGGTCTCGTAACCATGTCAGACCCAAGACATTTGAGTATGACAAACATGTCTGATTTGACAAACAACAAACAAAGAGAACAATTATGCACTCTAGTTGTCACGAGAGAGAAAATAAAGAAAAAACGTAAATAATCTATCATCGACGACAATCCAATCATTATCTGTCTACACGTGCCATACAATATGGAAGATGACACAATTGCGCATCCAGTGAGACCTGAGATGACCAGATTTGACCACCGGGAAGTGTCACACACGCCTTTTTAATGGCGCAGGCGCCCTCCATTCGTTGTGGAAAAAAAAGAAAGCCAAAGAAAATCTCGTAAAAAGATGAGAAATGAAAAGTAAAACTACTATTACAATCCACAGTAAAATGTTTCTTATTCTACAGTGATTTCCCCACATAATTTAACTTTTGTTATAATGATTTCACTTTGAGATTTTAGTTTATCAACTATTAAATTGAATCAAGAAAAAGATTTCAGTGTTTCACTCGGTGTTTTGCATATTGAAATTATTATTTAACCCATGAACAACATAACTGCTAGTCAATAAGTTTATAAGAGTTCAAATATTATTGTCAAATTCACAAGGGTTATTACGGTAATATCATATTTTACACTTCAATTTATATTTTGATGATATTTAAAATTAGACCCTCAATGTTTTGATTTTAAATTTTGATTCTTAACTATTTTATTAAATTTTATTTTTTTTTACAATTTCATTATTGAATCTATAATCTTGGTTTTTTATTTTTATAAACTTGATCTTTATTCTCTTGATTTTTATTTTTTGTTTTGGATTCTTTTGTTAATTTTATTTTTCTTTTCAATTTTACTATTCAATTAGAAGTTTCATGACATTTAAGGTTAGGTCCTTAATGTTTTGATTTTAAATTTTGACTCTTAAGTCTTTACCCTTTTATCAATTTGTTTTTTTCAATTTTATTCTTGGATCCATAATCTTGATTTTTTTTATTTTTTCAAGTTTGGTCCTCATTCTCTTGGTTTTTATTTTTAATTTGGATTCTTTTGTTAATTTGGTTTTTCTTTTTGATTTTGCCATTTAATTCAAAATTTTATGTTATCCTCTCATTTTTCAGGAGTCAATTTGGGGCAAGTACTAGTCACGTGTCAGGTGGGTTGACTTGAGTTAACCAAATTAAATCAATTTTTTTATTTAATAAAAAAGTAAGGATGACATCATTTTGAGAAAATATAAAGAAAAATAGTTAACTATTTTTGACATGGTCTTGACTAGGTTTGCCATGGATTGACTAGGTCATGGGGCAACCTGTATTTTTTATTGTTTTATAATGGGTTAATTCTTTCCAAATTTCTTTTAAAACCTGACCCGCCTTAAGCCTCGAGTCAACCCATTGTTTTGCATTTTACTGGGTTATCCTATTCACATGATCTCTTTCACGAGTTTTGGTGACTTCAGTCGGATTTGCTGGTGCTTTGTTTTTTAGACTTCTTTTTGTTAATTTTTATTTTATTTTATTTTATCCTTGTATGTTTGGATTCTTCGGGATTGAAATTTATTTTTTTCAATTTTATTTTTATAGTGTCAAGTCATGGATTGTTTTCTTTAAAATACATTAATAACACTTTAGCATCATTTTTTTACATTATTGAAAATTCAGCCCGACCTGTAATAAAGTACAAGCCACTAAAATATCCATGTAAGCAATTTATACTTTAATGAGATAATTTTAAAGAGTTTTTATACTTTCAAAACAAGAGGTAGAAAGAAGATGTTTCTAGAGATAATATTTATTATTTTTTTATCCCTAAAATATCAATGTAAAAAACTCTTAATTAATAACCAGTTCAACCAAAGCATAGAACAATAAAAATAGTTGTTATCATAGTTTTAAAACTTGACTTTGAGGTTAACTTGGGACAAGGTTCAAGTCACAGATCAGGAGGATCAACTTTAAAAAAATTCTTTTTTAAAAACAATCAAATCAAATGTCGTATCAACAATTTTTGTTTTCAAAAAGTCAAAGGGTTTTTAACCCAGTATTTGACCAGGTTTTACCTTGAGTTGTGGGTTGACCCGGGCCAATCCTTCTTTTATTTTTCTTAAACCTAGAGTCTTGGATCAGTCCCAGCTTCGGGTCAACCATCTGGGCCGGTTTAAGTTTCATAACTAGAATTATTATATTATTATTAATTACAATACTTAATATAAACTAAAGTAAAAAAATAAAATATCATCTAGCTAGCTTTGTTTTAAGAAATAAATTTGATGGTAATATATATTAAATATAAAATACTATTTTTCATATTTTATTTTGTTTTGTTAAAAAAAAATGCATCACATGTCAAAATATTATCTAACTATTTCAACTACCATGTCAAAATCAACACCCCGACCCCGACCATCTCCTCCTCTTTCACCACCACAATGACCACCTCACAATCATTCTTTTCACCATCTTCACTACCATCGTCGTTATGTCACCATCTTCACTACCATCATCATCTCGTCACCATATACTCCACCACCATCATTATTATCATCTCACTACTACTATATTGACCACCTCACCATGAGCTCAATCATAATTGTCGTGTCACAACTACTACTATCATCATTTTATTCGCAATCATCGTCATACCACCACCACCATCATAGAAAAATATTTACATGTAAAGTAATTTATGTAAAAATATTTTTCAAATCAAATATTAAAAAATATTTTACATATAAAACATTTTACAAGAAAAAAACTACATCTTTACGTGAAACAAACGAATCCTTAAGAAAAGGTTGTGTGCTGAAAATTTGGTTATTGCAAATACTTTATTACGAGATTCAGAATTTACTAGATGGCATGCACTATGCTACACGCTGGACATAAATTTTTGTAACGTAAAAAAAAAATGTTCAGGTGGCATTAACATTTTTAAAAAGTAAAAATAATCTAAGACTTAGGTAATTGAAAGAGATCTTACGCACTGTCAAAACATCAACCCAGAAAGCAAACTAGACAAAATACTATGAATCGAGAAATGCTTGCATTCAATCAATTAACTTAATTTAATTAAAAAATAATTTTTTTTTAAAAAAACTAAATTCATTAAAGACTAGAAAAAAAAAAACTCTGAGATACATGCTATTTTAAAAATCATTGAAAAATCTTATAGAAAGCAAAAAAATAGGGTCCAATCTCCAATTAAAATAAATGCCAAAAGAAAAAAGGGTTTGGATCAACTCGTCGAGTCGGTTCAAGTAACTGAAAGAGACCGCACACGTCGTTAGAGCAGTGATCCAGAAAGCAAACCAAACAAAATACTACGAAGCGAGCATCTAATGCTTATATCCAATCAATTAATGTAATTTAAAAATAAAATTCCTTTTTAAAAAAGAAGATTTAATAAAGACCGAAAACAAATCCGTGAGAACCCGTGTCATTTTTAAAATCATTAAAAATAATAAAAAAAACAGGGCCCAATCTTCAACTAAATAAACACCAAACAAAAAAGGGCTCAAATCGACCCACCGAGTCGGTCCAAGTTTTAAAACAACAGGTCATGTCATCTTTATATAAGAACGAGCTTAAAATATGATGAGATTGAAAAATAAAGCTTAAAAAAAGAAAAAAGAAACCAAGCAAACTCGAGCGAATCTTCTGAACCTGATTTAATCCTTCAAACTCGTAATCTATTAAATTATAGACTCGAGTTCAATTAAAAACTCATCACCCAACCAATTTAACGCTGGGGGATGAATTAAAAAAAATATTATTTTCAAGGCAAGAAAAATAGCATTAAAAAAAAGGATTAAATTTGATAAAAAAGGCTAAAAGAGGATGAAATTGTAAGAAAAATTTGAAAACTATCTCAAATAAAAAAATAGCAATTGAAATAATAGGGGCCAAATTTGATATTTGAAAAAAAGGGGGGATGAAATTGCAAAAAAATTCAAATTTGATAAATTATTCAAAATAAAAAAATAGTAATAAAAAACATGGATCAGATAGGAAGGAAAAACAAATCGAAGGATTGTCCTTAAAATATGGAGGGCCAACACCAAAATCGAGAAGGAGAGAGGAAAGAATAAAATAAAGGCTATCGATACCAAACTAGTGACACTTCAAAAACATGCATGACCTAGTAGTGGAGGAGTCGCTAAGGTAATTTGGTCACCGTTCTGAAGTTGGTGTTCGACCGCTGAATGACACCACATGCGCTGTTAGAATCTAGCGGTTAGTGTTCATGCGCCATCTTTTTGTTTTTATAAATAATTTACATGCTCATGAAATAATCATCCTGTCCCTATATAACACGAGAATTATAAGAAAACCATGAAAAAGATGAAAACACCCTTAAGCCTAAATGTATTTTTTTAGTCAAAGGGTAATAGAATAAATTTGCTATGCTAAAACAATTAAATATGCTAAAAACCCTCTGCATGTTAGATTTATTTTTTTGGCACCCAGGGTTAAATAAGTAATTTATTTGTGCATAAAAAAAAGAGATCAATTTAACCCAATTAATTTGATAATGACTAATGGGTCCTATGAAAATAACAATAATACCCTCATTATCTAGGCCACTGATTTTTGAAACAAGGGGCAAAATAGTAAAAACACTAGTCCAATCCACAATAAACTGTGTATTAAATTACAATGTTTCATTGATGCCTTGAAAATTTTTTATAATGTATAAATAGAGTTTGGGTATTCCAAAATTCACAGGGAAGCTTACTTTCAAGTACATCTTGAATTTATATATAATGCAGTCTTGATAGATATCTGTTTTTATTGGATTAGTTGAAATGTTTTTAAATGCTTTACTGTGGATAGTTGCCAAGTTAGTTTAGTTTTTATTCTAGGCTTTATTAAATTTTAATTTTCTAAACATTACCATCTAAAAAAAAAGTTTTAAGAAAAGTGTTGCCATCTAGGTTTTTGGTATGGAAGAAAGTTTTTTGAGGAGTAAAGGTAGAAGATGATCCATTAGCAAATCATTGAAGTTTCCAAGCATAGGCACTTGTGTTTTACATATAAACTTTAACCAATTCCAGGTTTACGTTTGAGTCAGGGCGTGCATCTCTTATAAGAGCCTGGGACAGCCGATGTTTTACTCGCTCATCTGGGCTCACAAAGTGCGCTTTCCGGGAGGTGGGGTTTCCTTGAATAAAAAAAAATAAAAATTCCAAGTTTACAAATATGCTCCAACATCTAAAGAAAAGTGGTAAGAACAATGCAAGCTATGACCAACCTCTTATCATCCACCAACCTAGTAAGTTCAACGTTGCTTCTGCCTCTCTGGTTCTTCACTATACTGTGACTGCTAAGTCATGTGTATATAGTTTTTACTTTAAGAGTGAAGAGTATAGATGTTGAAGGACTTTTTTTCTTCATTTTTCCTTTTGTATTCAAAGAAGCTTAGGAATCCCAATAACTGTTTGCTTCTTTGACTGAAGAGTTGAGCTCCCTTTGTTGTGGCTGGTGTGACATGTGGTGGCATGGTTGTTGCAATCGGGGTCCTCATATTGTGATCCTAGGCTACTACTATGTGTGGTGACTATTTAGATGTGTCCATGTATAATGTACTATATTAGCTGGTATGTCATTCTAGTAGAAAAAAACTGCTTTGACATTTTTCTTTTTCTTAATTTTTTTTCCTTCAACTTTGTATCTTAGGGAACAATTTCTATAAATTTTATTTATCTTCTACTCATTACACACTCTTTACTAAATTTCCTTATTTTAAAAAAATCACAAACCTTTGGATTTCTGAGCTTGACTATTTTTGTTTAATGCATACATTTATTAGTTCTTACTTATTTCTTAATTCACATCTTGTCAATGTATACATAAATCTAGAGGTTGTCTTCCATGGTTATCCAAAAATTCAATATCAATTGATCAAGTAGGACCCTGATTTTCACAATGTTGCCAAGTTGCTGTGCTTTCATTCCTTTAAGAGTTTGAGCTAATAAGAGCAGATATGTTTGCCATAAAAAACTATATAATTGACACATCTCTTGATTTTTGAACAACAAAAAGGCAAGAAAAAGACACATTTCATTAAAAGAATGAGGTGTGATCCTAAAACAAAAGTGCTGAATAGCAAAATTGCATGACAAAATCGTTGACAATGCGACACCCTATTTAACTTCTCCAGCAATCATCTATGTCTTGTCATCGCATATTGATTTTCTTATACTTGTGACGATCCGGAAATCTTTGATTTTGAGCTATCAACACTTCATTTTATGCATCAACCATTTTTTTGGTAGGTATTAAATGTTAGGTTTCTCGAAATGAATACACATAGTGGAGACAATAAATTTAAAATTTTTCAGGAGTCCTAAGGATTCAGTTACACAAATCTAGAGTTGTTTAAGGTTTATATGAATATTATCGAAAGATCAGATGTTTTTTTTCAACTTTGAATAATTTCTTCAAGGTTAAGTTGTCACAAACTACAAGTCCTTTAAGTGTTCATCTTCTAACAATATTACTACACGAACCACTAGTGAAAAATCTCCTAAATCCTTTTAGACAAGAGAGATTGCTATGTTTATGAGCGCTAAGTCTTTTCTTCTAAGTTTAGATGTTTCTGTACCAAACTATTGTACTATTATTTAATGTCCAGAAAACAAGAGGCATAACATTCCATTTATAGGGAAACCTAAAAACTCTATAAATAACAAAATATCAATTTTCTCCTTAAATAATATCACAAATATTATATTAGGATAATTTTATAAATTTAATCAATCAAGTCCCTAGTTGATTTTTTCTAGGTCTAGAATTGTAATCCCTTGTATTAATTACATTCTAGATCTTAATTTCTAAATAATCAAGTCATACTTGATTAAGCATCCCACTTTAATTTCTGACCAATGGTTCTTATGTGTGTGATTCATTAGGTTCCCTAATAAGTTAGTCCAAATATAAATCACAATCTTAAATAAAATAGGATTAAATAAATTAAACAATTGATTAATTTATATCTGAAGATCAAGTACAATATTTAACAACCTGTCATGATTATCTAAATATTAAGAAAGTCGTAAGTGGTTTGACTTAACCTTAAAGTGACTAGTTTCTTAATGTAATTATTATCCCTTTATCAAATGTTTTGATTTAGACATTATAACATTGAGTTTGTCTGCTTTGTTAAATCATTTAGCTCTCAACAATATTATTATTGATTCTTTGAATAAGACTTGAAACTGTTTTCAAATCTCATTCCACCTTGGTCAATGATTTCTTAATTAATATTATTTGAGAATAAATGAAATATTTTTTTAAGTCACCGAAGATAATGAATCCTCTCTTGATTACTCAAATATGTTCATATAATTTATGTTATACTCAATATTTTTCCTTTTGTTACCCTTTATTAGGGCAACATGTGGTCATAATCATAGTATAAAACTCTTTATATAAGATAACTTAGTGATTTTAAGTCTAAGGATCACCTACACAATTATCACATGAGTCTTTCCATAGACATATATGATCTTTCCATATAGAATTCTATTGCGGGTCAGTTCAATGTACATGTCATATGATAAACACTTGCATAGTAGTTCTAGGTATTACTCATACCTTAGTTTATGAGAGTAATTGCTTCCTTTCATGAAGGAAGGAACAAATGTATGCACCGGTTTCAACAACTCTAATTAATATTCAGTCTTAATAGAACATTGACTAGAAACATTGATCAGGAACATTTAAAAACAATGTTTTAAAAAGGAACAAATATATGCATCGGTTTCAACAACTCTAATTAATATTCAATCTTAATAGAATATTGAACAGTAACATTTAAAAACAATGTTTTGATACAATAGGAATCTCATAATTATAACAATTTTATAATTTTCTATGCAAGATATTTTTTTCACGAACTTTACCTTTACTCTAGATTCATTAATCAAATATAATTGAATATTAAAGATAAAGAAAGTCTTTATTAATAATAAATATATTTTACATGAATAAAAGCAATGTTACATGTAACCAACTGATTGATTAAAATATATTTTCACTAAAATTAAAGATGTTACTCATGTCCGTTAATTTTGTCAATTATTGATGTTCTGAAAAACTCAATTGAGTAATGTTTATTACACTCTAGAGCAACTTAAAAGGTTAACATGATTGTTTGTTGTTTGTTTTCTTACTATTGATAATAAATTCTATATTTGTGAAGAAAAGAGTTAGGGCTAATGGTCACGAAGAATGGTAGTGTAATGAAAAGAAATAATTCATAAATGGTAGATATCTGTTAGTACCACACTAGTCATTCTCTAGTTAGAAGAACTTTATTGAGAAAAGAAGCAAAAAATAGAAATTCCATCCAAAATAATAGTAAAGAGCTATATATCTCATACCAAAAAAAGCTTAAAAGTGTCCTTTTCAAATAAAAACTCCCCTTTTCTTTTTTATGTACCCTTTATCTAAATTCCTGTATTTATGATACAATGTTTTTAGGCTGTCCTGATTTGAACTTTCTCTCTGTCCTTCTCTTCTAATTCAGCAATATAGATGGCATTACTAGATTTAGGTGCCGTTTGGTAATGCGGTTGTAACCGAGGTTAAAGCAAGCCACAATGTTTTTGTGGTTGGTTATGTTTCAAACCCGATTTTATTTTGGTGGGACCCATCAACACTTGTAGCCGAACTTGTGGTTTAACAAAAGTTGGAAAAGGCAACTTGGTAACAGCAAGAACCCCATTTTCATCTTCTTCTGTTGTGGAGAGTGAACTAATTCACTCTCCACTGTTCATGTGAACAGTGGAGAATGTCTCCACTATTCCGGCTGGACCGGGTTAATTTTTATTTTTATTTTTAATGCACTGAACCGGATCCAACCTAGTAAAACAAAAAAAAATTCAATTATTTATTTATTTTTAATTGTGTTTTATTCAAAAAACTAGTGTTTAATATTATTCAATAACACTACATAAATTAGAAGGAGATCGCTTGATGACGTAGTATTTGCAGAATTTGATCGCAATCCCAATTTTGTTCCTGATGATATTTTACCTGATGTTGTTGCACGCTTCAGAAACCAAGGAAATTGTAGTTCTTGTCGAATGGATTTTATACGTGATGAAATTGTAGATAGTTTAATAGAATAATAAAAAATATTTTATATAAAGTATTATTTATTTCATGATGTAATAGCAGTAGTTAAATCTATAATATTTAAATTAAAACCATCAATATTAATATATATCTTTTTTAATTATTTTATAACTTTAATTTGAAAAGCATTTTTGACCAAACACATTAAACTACTTTTTGTTCAATCTCAATTTCAACTACAGTTTTAACCAAACATATATTTATATATACCAAACCAACATCAACCAAAAATATTTTTTATAAAATAACTTTTTTAAAACCACAACCGTAAAAGCTACCACAATACCAAACAAACTCTCACCTGAAAGTTTGTCTTATGTTGTGTCTTGTTTAAACCCTTGGACGTTGTCTGAGCATCTATTAGACAACTAATTCTTGTTACTGGCACCCTTTACGACATGCTGTTATTGAATCTTCTACTGACAAGGACAGACTCCTGTTCCTGGTTTCGGAGATATTGAAGAGAAGTCCTTTGAAACTTCACAATCTTCTTATGATGGATCCACAACTAAAATACAAAAGATGAGCATTGCAAATTTGAGTTATTTCTGTGTTATTTTTTTTTACAATCTTATAAAATATAGCAACATTTTATTATTATATTATAATTATTATAACTATATTATATTATTATAAAAAAACTAATTGGGGGTTGGTGTTTTAATGTGAAACCACTCACATCACATTTCATTGTAAATTCATATAATGAAATAATTGTTTCTTCATTCTAAAACAAAATAAATAACTAAATAATTACCCTTTAAACTAATTTTTCTTAGGCTTGCAGCCAATGGTTTTTTGTCATTTCATTCTTTATTTTTTTGTAATTATAAAGTGGACTCCAAGGCAATTTGATATTTAATAAAATATAAAATATCATTAAATTTTTTTTTTGTTAGTGTGTGCTAGTGTGTGGAAGGCACCAAACATTTCAGGCGGCGTGCGTGACACCTTCCAGTGGCAAAAAATAACAAGCCATCATTTCATCCAAAGAGTCAAGTGGCGACGTATCCTTTGAGGGAAGTGCATGTACGATGGTTTGGTGATGGTTGAATTTTTTTCTCCCCCTCTTTGCTCAGGAATTGTGCTGGCCCAAATCAAATTTAAAGTTGTCCTCCCATTTTGTTTTTATTTCAATTCTAGCCATTATTTTGATTGCTTTTTATTTGTTTTGAATCTTTTTTTTATTGATTTGTTTTTCAATTTTGATTGAATCTTTATTTAGTTCTCATTCTTTTAATTCTATATATATATATATATATATATATATATATATATATATATATATAAAATATTATTTTTTTAATTTCATCCCTCATCATTTTATTTTATTTTATTTTTTTGTCAGATTTGATTTTTGTTCTTTTAATTTGTTTTTTTGTTGCTTTGGTTCCTTTTTTAAAATTGGTTTTCTTTTTTCAACTTCATACTTTAACAGGATTGGTTGAGTGTTGGGCTTCACAATGTTTTTTTGTGCGGTGATCCTTGTCTTATGACCTGAGTCACGGATATGAAATGTTAACCTGAAATGACATCATTCTTTTTATTTTTATTTTTTTTACATCGATTTTCTTTTTCGATTTTACTTTATTAAAGATTAAGCTTCTTTATTTTTTCTTGTTTGTTTTCTACAAGGATAGCTTGACCTCACAATCTAGGTCATGAATTTGTCATGCTTACTTGGATTGGCTCAGGGCTTTTATATTATTTTATTTTTATATTAAATTTGGTATTTATTCTTTTAATTTTTTTTTGCTTTGGGTCATTTTTTGAAATTGATTTTATTTTTTCAATCTAATCTTTCAACATTAGATGTGTTAAGAATCGAGCCTCATAATTGTTCTCAATGCAGTGATCTTGATATTATGACTTAGGTCACGAGTATGTTGAGTTTTTTTAAAATCTTTATTACACTGATTGTTTTTTGATGTCATCCTTAAACATTGAGTTTATTTAAGATGGAGTTTTTGTTTTTTGCTTTCTATAAGGATAGTCCAACCTCACGACCTAGGTCATGGATTCTTCATGCTAACTCAGATTGACTCGGGGCTTCTACATCATTTTATTTCATTTAATTTTGATGTTAAATTTGTTTCTCATTATTTTAATTACTTTGGATCCTTTTTTTGAAATTGATTTTATTTTTGAAATTGCTTCATTTAACATTGAATTTTTGAGAATTGAGCTTCATAATTTTTTTTGATGCGGTGATATCGGTTTCATAACCTGGGTCACAATTATAAAATGTTAACCAGGATTAACATCAATTTTTTTTTATTTTTTTTTAATTTCAGCCTTTAACATTGAGCTTATTAAAGATTGAGCTTTTGTTTTTGTTTTTTTTTTTAATTTGCTTTCTTTAAGGATGACTCGACCTCATGACTCGAGTCACGAGTTTGTCATGCTAACTCGGATTAGCTTGGGATTTTTTTGTTATTTTGTCCTTTAATATTAGGTTATCTT